>Ga0268299_1000997_pt1 | contig 63326 bp, 47 predicted proteins | sample NOBtaG_FD_193484 | JGI IMG/M metagenome (GOLD analysis project Ga0268299, IMG submission 193484) | Activated sludge microbial communities from bioreactor in Nijmegen, Gelderland, Netherland - NOB reactor | ecosystem: Engineered > Bioreactor > Aerobic > Activated sludge | place: Netherlands...
TGATAATTTGCCACTGGTCATCGGTGAGCCGTTCAAATCGCGGTTGCATATCTCATAAGTTTGGTCACTTACAAGATACGCCGATGGCCACTTTTGGATTAAACAAAAAATTTTAAACACGCTCTAAACAGATTCATACCCGCTTTTTATTACTGTCTGTATCATTTTGAATCGCCCATTAGGCCTTACAAAATTAGATGTGTGTGCAGGTATTACAATAGATTCCCCTGTATGCATAAAATGTGATTCTCCACTGATTACAATTTCTGCTGTCCCTTCGATAATTTGGACGAAAGTGTCGAAGGGCGTAGTTTTCTCAGTCAAGCCTTCGCCGCTGTCAAATGACATTACGCTAATATTGCCAGTTGATTTTTTTAGAATGGTTTTGATAACCACGGCATTCTGCAGGTATTCGATGATTTCTACCGTGATATGAACTACTGATTTTTCAACCTCGATGCTATCCATGAATTAGATTTTTTGTTTCACGCTGTCATAAATTTCGCAATTTTAGGAAGGCAGCAAGATGCCGCCCTCCAAAATTATATCATGGATTACTACTTCTTGTTGTTGACAGTAAGATCTGTAAATGCCTGTCCAAGCCCCTCCAAGTCATGGTTAAATTCAGTCTTGAATTTTTCCCAATCGGTTTGTCCTTTTTCATAGTTGTCCATTCTCATTTTAAGTTCCTTGTTGCGCTGCTCCAGAGCATCAACACTTTTTGAATAGAGAGCATCAAGGGTTTTTCCCGAAGTTTTCATTTTTGCCTTCAATTCAGCAATACGGGTCTCATTGTACTCAATTTTCACATCAGTTTCAGCCTTGAACGTTTTCCACTCTTCTGCACTAGCTACTCTTTTCGCTTCTACAGTGGCATCATACTGTGCGTCTTTCAAATTTTGTTTGGCATCCTGCACCTCGACTTTGGCATTATCTACCTTTTGAGCCGAAGATTCGCAACTGGTAAAAGTGGCTTCTGATATTAGGATCAAAGCCCCGACAAGCACGATAATTGTATTTTTCATCTTGAATAATGTCTATTGATTTTTTAATAATTTTTGCTCAATTTAAAAGAAAGGGGTAGCCCTGCGGCTACCCCGATATTCACATCTGTACTTAAAGCGCGGCGATGATCTTGTTAAACTCTTCCTTTGACTTGCCAAGTTTGACTTGAAGCCTTCCCAACATCTCATCCTTTTTGCCTTCTTCAAACAAAAAATCATTGTCTGTCAAGGATGCAAACTTTTGTTTGAGCTTGCCTTTCTGCTCATTCCAATTCCCTTTCAATTCTGTCGTATTCATACTTAACAAATTTAACCGTGAAAGAATTATCACGATACAAAGATCGGAAACCAGGCTTCAAGTATGTTATACAATAAACAAGAAGATTTACATAATTCACATGTGGTTAAAAAATACAAATTTGGAAAAGAAATCTTAAGTTTGATGATTGTTATTTAGGAATTACGTCAATAATAACGGTCCGATTGTAAAATCGTTCTTCCGGATACTTGTTGTCGAATGGAGACAAAGCCTCATCTTCGCCAAATCCGTATAGGTCAATTTTAACATCTTTTTTACCAGCCTTTAAAAGACTTTTTTCGATAATACCTTTGACATCGTTTGCCCGGGCCAATGATAGTCGCTGATTGTAGGATACATCTCCTATTATATCAGTATATCCATGTATGATAACTAGTGCACCATCAGGAATTTTCGGTGTTACGATTTCTGCAAGGTACTTTTCATAAATATTGATGGCTTTAGACTCATCAAATTCATAAATGATGCTAAAGCGCATCCCCTGTTCGTCCTCCGGTGGGCCCCAAAGTACCATATGCACAGGGACTTCCCTCTTTACCGTATTTCCATTTATTGTGTGCCCAATCATTGTTACTTTGTAATCACCTTTTTCGCGGGTACCCAATAGTGTTTTCCCCGGGATGCTTACTCTCTCTTGCATGTACGGGCCTAGATATTGTATTTTACCTTTTTCGTCTTTTACCTCCAATGACCATGACGAAAACGCTTCATTAGCCCCCTCAACGTTAAAGGTAACGTAACTATCAAGGGGGGCCACTTGCATTACATTGAACTCTACAGGCTTAAGGGGAGCATTAGGGCCGCTCTGAAATTCCATCAGTAAGGAAGAAGAACTGCTCTCGATAGAGACACGACGATCCCCCTCTCTCAGCAATTCGAGATCGCGCGTTCCTCCCAACTTTTCAGAAGCGATTTTGGGTTTATCTCTACCCTCAATTCTAATACGTGAAGCATTGATTCCAAATATATCCGTCAAGTATCGCTTGATAGATTCTGCCATTACCCTTCCATCCTCAGGACCTTTTTCCGATGACCCAGCTAATGTAATATTTGTGGAAGGGTTCTTACCCATTCTGTCTCCAATTATGTTTAATATATTGTAGTAGACAACCATGCCCCGGGCCGAACGACCAGAGAGATTTTTGGGTGCAAATACTTCCAACTGGTCTTCTTTGTAGTCTTTGACTTGGTTGCTTTTGAGCAATACATAACGATCCGGTATCTCTGTTGAACCTAAATCAAAAAACACATAGTTCCTGAGGGGAAATGTTTCTAGCACCCTACGTTCAACTGGGATGTTTTTGGGCGAGTTAACCGTAAACCGGAATTGAGGCTGCATCTTTATTTCGGTGCTCGCAGGTATGGTGGGGAGCTTACTCCCACGACCAAACTTTAGTGAAGCGCCTGCTCGAAGACTCGTAACTGTCCATGTTTCTATGGACCTAGGAGATTGACCAAAATAAGGCTGAAACGATACAAATGGCGACAGCACCGTTTGTATCTGATTCTCCTGTGAGGACAGTGGAATATCGAAGCCTGCTCCTACTTGCATCGAGAGCAATGTTTTGTAAACATTGCTCAAATCACCTTTTTGGTCAGGAACAGGTGCTTGCTCCGGGAAGGCTGGATTTTTCCCTTGTTTGTATGTGAAGGACTTATCCAAATTGAATGCAATTCGGGGGCCGCCAAACAAATAAAATGCTGATCGAAAAGGGGAAAAACGTACGCTTGGTTCTATGGTAATATAGCCAAGATTTGTTTCCAAATCCGCCGGACAGTTGCATGGGGTTGTTTCGCTGTCAAAGGAACCGTTACGACTGTCGTACCCCGCTTGCAGCATAACTCCCAATCTTGTACCTGGCAAGTATATCTCCACTAATGGCGCAAGGTACAATCCCACACCATTACCTTTATGGAATGCCACCGGAGATGAAAATCCAGCATTCAATTGTTGGGTAGAACCCTGAAAGAAATTGAAATTTGCTGCTGACGCTGCACCAAACCATATAACAGGTTGTGAATACGAATACTGGTTATCTTGTGCTTGAAGAACGGAATAAAAACTGACAGCAAGGGTTGCTAATAAAAATTTATATGTTGCCCTCGTTGGAAAAAACTGCCAAGACTTTTTTAATTTTTTTATATAATATTTTATATTTTTCATAATTCGATTCCTTAAGGTTTATTGATAATGTTGGTATTGATCAATGAGACAGCTCCATTTCTTGCAAGCAGCCTCCCTTCTAATGTGGCACCTGAATTCATTGTTATGGATGATAATGCCAATATATTCCCCTTAAATGAAGTGAAGTCGCCAATGGTGCCAGAACTGCCTATTTGCCAAAAAACGTTTTTTGCTTGAGCGCCACCAGACAAAAGAATATTGCCGCCCGCTCCACCAACAGTAGTTAAGTCAGACGCAACTTGAAATATCCAGACGGCACTTGGGTCGCCTTGTGCATCAAGTGTTAAATTTCCCGACTGTACCAAAAGGGAAGATGTGGATTTGTAAATTCCAGGAAGTAGCGTTGTACCTCCGAGATCGCCGGAAACGACAACCGGCACAGGGAATGTCGCTTGTTGTGCAAAATGGTATGCATTGACCATTTCTTGCTTGGCTAAAGTCAGCATAGCGGCCACGCCTGCGGGAATAACATCGTCAAAAGCATACATTGAACCGTTTACAATGATTGCGGGAGGAAAACCTGTTATGGACGAACGAAAACCCGAAATTACACCAATATCCATATCGTGAATCTCACTTTGCCCTGCATTGCTACTTATACCTGTGCCAGCAAGCACTCCAAAACGCGAGGCCGTATTCATCTCAACAAACGGGGCACCAAAACTTAACTGGGTGCGAAAGGTCCAAGTATATTCCTCTTGTAAGGCATTGCCCGTTAAATCTTTGACTGACGTAGAAACTCGCCCAGTATATGTCGTGTTCGGCGCTAAAATGTTCGTTGGGGTAAAGTATGCCGTAGAGTCAATGTACGAAATCGTACCTGCCACAAATGTTGAGCCCTGCAAAGAAAATGAACCTTGATTGATAGTACTAGGGTTCATGCTTTCATTAAATTGCACCGCAATTATTTGATTGAGGGGAACATCAAATGCACCATCCGCTGGGTTCGTTGACACCACAAGTGGGCAAACACCTGGCACCTCTACAAATGTATCCTTTTGGCATGCCAAAATTAGCAAAACAGCCGCAATTGTACTGATAGTTAATAATGCAATATTTTTCAATTTTATTGTTTTAAAAAATTAGAATACGAAACATATCATTTGCTGTGTAAATTATGTCTTGACGCAATATAACACGACAGGTATAAAAAACAATAAGATGATTGTTTAATTACAAAAATCACAGATTAAAGCAAAAGAATCAACAAAAGAATTATTATAATAATAGCCCCAACAGATAGATACACTCCACCATTATTTGCCTTTAGTGCTTTCTTAATCGAACGTGTCTCAATTCTCAACTCCTTCTTTTCAGAAGATGTTAAATTCGATTTATCCAACATATTTATTTCATTTAATCTGGCAAGTAATGCCTCAGATTCTTCCGACTCAATATGTTTGATTGATACTATTGATATTGTATCAGATTCTGTCATTGAACTCAAATTCATTGGCGAAAATGCCATTAAGAAGAATGCTGTCAAAGTGCCAAGTGTTAACTTTTTCATATTTTTGTTGATATTATTGTAAATAATTTTGTTATCGCCTAAATCTATACATTATTTTTCTTGGATACTGTGAAAACGTCATTTTCTATTTCGGCAATTTTATTCCCTCCATTGTCAACAATATGAGTGATTGATTTTTTCATTGAATCAAATTTTTTTGTGATGTCGCCAATAAAATTTTCAACCTTGCCCTTCAATTCATTGGTGTAGTCATTGCTTCGTTTTGAAATTTTCTTTCTCGTCGTGGAACCTTTATCGGGTGCAAACAAAATTCCGAGTGTTGCGCCAGCGGCGAGTCCTGCTAAAAGGCCTAAAAATACTTTTCCGTAATTCATTATTATATTTTATGGTAGTAATAAAAATTATATTTTTTCCACAGGCTTGCTAAATTCGTATATTGTTTAAAGAACCCAGTATACCAAATGCACGCAACAGCCAAATCACAATAATAATGACGGCTACTATATTCAGGATATTTTTGATCTTACGATCCATTGGGATGTAAGTGTTGACAAGCCATAGAACAACGCCTGCCACAACTAAAACAATTAAAAGATCAACTAATGGCATACTATTTTTTTTAAATAAAGGTAAATAATAAAAGGAACGCTTAAAAAACAAATTCCCGTTTGGAGACTATCTGGCATTCAATTTATCGTGAACTTATTTTTTAAGCGCTGTAAGGCAATTTTTTAAAAAATAAAAGATATTCCAATATAGGCAGCATCACTTCTTACGCTGGATTTATCGAGAATAAAAAAGGAGTTTGTATTAAGAGTACTATTATTATCGCTGATATCTATTAAGCCAACTATTCCGCGATAACCTAATCCAAGGCGAATATTATTAGCCGGGTTAAGGCCAAAATCAAGGCCTGCTCCAAAAGCAAAACCTAAATCACCTGTTTTTACTGACAAAACTCCTTGGTCGCCAGTTCCATTATCTCCCGACGTCAGCAGGCTACTTCCTACGCTTATTCCAATCTGAGGGCCAGCAACAACATTGAAGTTGACTGCCTTCGATTTGCCCGTATTGAGCGTAAGTAGTAAGGGAATGTTGACATATCGCAGTTTTACTTCCCGTTCTATACTAAACTCTGTGTATTTCTGTGAATGCGCACTGTAAATGACTTCACCCTGAATACCGATGTATTCAGAAAAACTATAGCCAAGAAATGCCCCAAATCCTAATCCAAAATTTGCTTCGCCTTTTACAGTCCCCCCCGTTGAAGTTTTTATGTCAAACTTAGAAAAAGTGGGCATAAACCGTATTCCAAACTGTCCAATTTGTGCGTCAACTTTTATCGTGCCCATGAAAAAAAGTAATACACCTATACTTAGTGCATAGATGATCGTTTTGCTTTTTATTTTAATATTTTTCATATTTACTACTTTTGTTTACATGCAAAGGTACACTGTGTTAAAATGACAATAATTACACAATAATAAAAACAACTTACATAAATCACATCTTGTTTAATATAGTAAAAATTTGATATTAGGTCCATATTATGATGCTATTTAATAAAAATGTGTAAAATGTGTAACAATTCGAAAATATTTTGTAAATCAATTCACATCCTCGGAGCCTATCTTTGTCGGGCAAATAATTATACATAGAAAACCATCAGAGAGTATATTTCATTAGGCTGGCCATCCCATAAGCGGGATGGCTTTTTTTTTGCCCGAATTACCTCACAAGACAATGTATATTTCGTGCAACGCCAGTTTACTGCCAAACAGGTCGCAACGGTTTTTCAAATTTTGTTTTATTCATCATCAGATATTGCCTGATTGGCCGTTAAAAAAACAAGCGTACTTTTGCCGGGCATTTTGACTGGAAAAGAGCAAAACCCTTGCACCCTTTTTCTTGTTTCTTCTGAGTTTCTAAGGCACTTGTACGCAACATGCTTACCCTAATCACACTCTTCCTCACGGCCCTCGCCGTCCTCTTCGCTGGCCTCGCCAAAAAACGCGACCTGATCCAGTGGCTGCGCATGATCGGCATGGCACTTGCCGTCGGTGCTACCGGCTGGAGCCTGCTTTACGGCGTTCCCTACGGCGACCGGTACGCGGCCATGTTCCAGTTCGACACGTTTGCGCTGGCGTTTACACTCACGGCTTTGCTGAGCACCATGCTCCTCTTCGGGTTTACCCGATGGGGCTTCCGCGAACTGACCGACACCCTCGGCGACCACTACGCGCTTATCCTGTTCAGCCTTTGCGGAGCGGTGCTCATGTTCTCGTTTTCCAACATGGTCATGTTGTTTCTCGGCATCGAAATCCTCAGCATCCCGCTGTATGTGCTGGCCGGCAGCCGCCGCGACGACCTGCGCTCCAACGAAGCCGCCCTCAAATATTTCCTCATGGGGGCATTTGCCACGGGCATCCTGCTGTTCGGCATCGCGCTGGTGTACGGCGCCACGGCAAGTTTCGACCTGAACCAGATCCACTCGGTGATCGTCGCCAACGGCCACTCGCCGCAAATGCTGAGCGTAGGCATCCTGCTCGTGCTGATCGGCTTGTGTTTCAAGGTATCCGCCGTTCCGTTCCACTTTTGGGCACCCGACGTGTACTCCGGCAGCCCGACCATCGTCACGACATTCATGGCTACCGTGGTAAAAACAGCCGGATTTGCGGCGCTGTATCGCCTGTTCGGCACGGCTTTCGTCGGCGCGGGCGAGTTTTGGACAAGCGCCGTAGCCCTGGTAGCCGCCCTGACCATGACGCTGGCAAATACCACCGCGCTCTTCCAGTCAAACGTCAAACGGATGATGGCGTACTCGTCCATCGCGCATGCAGGCTACCTGATGCTGGCTGTTTTAGTGGCCGGTCAGCCGGGCGCCGCCGGAGCCATTCTATTTTACACCCTGACCTACTCGGTGGCGACGATTTCCGCCTTCGCATGCTTCTTGTTAGTTTCCGAACAAAACCAAGACGAAACCTTCCGCGCGTTCAACGGCCTGAGCAAGAAGCAACCGCTGATTGCTGCAGCAATGGCAGTGTCGGTGCTTTCCTTGGCCGGCATTCCGCCTACGGCGGGCTTTTTCGGGAAATACTTCCTGTTCACGGCGGCATTTGAAAAGTATCCCTGGCTGATCGTGTTGGCCGTAATCAACTCGGCTGTTTCGATTTACTACTACTTCAAGGTCATCATCGCCATGTACTTTTCCGGCGAAGAAAACGCCTACGAGGTGCATATCCCCTGGGGATTCCGCGTGGCTATTGCTGCGGGCTTGGTACTGACGGTGCTGCTGACGCTGATGCCGGGGAGTGTGTACGGACTGATCTAAGAGTTTTTTTCAACACAGATACCACGGAGGTTTTTCACAGAGAATCACAGAGTTTGACAAGTAAAAATCTTCAAGCCCTCCGAAACCCACGGATGAATCCGTGGGCGGAGAACCTTCCAACCAGAAACCTTCCAACCCTCCAACCATCAAGCTCCTCAGCATGATCAACCTCCTCTCCGACACCGTCACCAAACCCACTCCGGGAATGCTTCGGGCCATGATGGCCGCTGAGGTAGGCGACGACGTGTTTCGCGAGGACCCTACGGTGAGCGCCCTGGAGGCAAAATGCGCCGACCTGTTCGGCCATGAAGCCGGACTGTTTTGCCCCAGCGGCACCATGACCAACCAGATCGCTCTCAAGGTGCACACCCGCCCGCTGGACGAGGTGATCTGCGACGAGATGAGCCACATTTACCAGTACGAGGTGGGCGGCTATGCGTTCAACAGCGGCATCGGGGTCAACCTGATCCGCACCCCCAACGGCATCCTGAGCGCCGATCTGGTTGAGGCCGCTGTCCGTCCGCCGTACGACTGGCTGCCCAAGAGCACGCTCGTAGTGATCGAAAATACCTGCAACAAAGGCGGCGGCGGCGCCTACGACCTCGAAACCATCCGGAAAATCCGTGCTGTTTGTCAAAAAAAACGCCTCGCGCTGCACTTGGACGGCGCCCGTGTTTTCAACGCTCTGATTGCAACGGGCGGCAAACCAGCCGATATCGGCGCCCAAGTGGACAGCATCAGCATCTGCCTCTCCAAGGGACTTGGCGCGCCGGTAGGCTCCGTGCTCGTGGGCAGCCGCGATTTCATCGCCGAGGCGCGGCGGGTGCGCAAAGCCATGGGCGGCGGCATGCGACAGGCCGGATATTTGGCTGCTGCGGGCATTTATGCGCTGGACAACCACATCGGGCGGTTGCAGGAAGACCATACAAATGCCCGTCGTTTGGCCGACACACTGGCAGAATTACCCTGGGTGGAAAACATCCGTCCCGTAGAAACCAACATCGCAATTTTCGATCTGAAACCGCCGACTACCGCGGCCATTTTCCTGGACTATTTGGGCAAAAACGACATGAAAGCCTCCGCATTTGGCCCACAGACCATCCGCATGGTCACCCACCTCGACGTGACCTCCGATATGATCGAGCGAGCGAGCGCCATTTTGCGCGCTTATTCGGCCTGAAAAAAAATGTTGCCATTTTTGAGCGGCGCGGCCTACCTTTACCCGAACATTCCTTTGGCCTAATAATCATGTACTTATGGCAACAACCAATTCTACCCAAGCCGCTCCCCACGAAGAACAACCCAAGAAAAACATATTCCGCAAAATTTTCGGCTCCCTGACACCGAAAAAACGTCCCGCAGACGATAAGGACAAAAAATCCAAGCGCAACCCCTGGCCGATACTCTTGCTGGCTATGTTGCTCCTGCTCATTGCCGGGTACTGGTACTTTTCTTCGGCTTCCAAAACGCACGAAACCAAATACGCCTTCGCCTCGAACCACACGTTCAACGCCCCCATGCTGTACTTCGACGGCCAAGGCATGCGCTTCGAAGTCGCCACTTTCGACCGTCGTTTGCTGAAAATCGAGGCGCCGATTGCTGCCCTCACCACGCCCAAAACGTTGATCGTGGAGGACGGCGAACTCGACTTTATCGGCACCGTGAAACAAGGCGAATCGTTCATCCCGCTCGAACTGTTCCAAATACACAACGACCGCTCCGGCACCCGCCCGGGCGGCCCGGTGACCGAATGCAAAACCTACCTGAACTATGTGTCCGACCTCGACACCATACTCGTGCTCATTGACGACAAGCATATCCTCAAAGGCGCGCGAGTGGACACCAACCGCTATGTCATCAATTTTTGCGAAACCACCCGCGAACATAAATTTCAAATTCTGAGCCCACGCAGCGGCAAGCGTGCATTGGCCATGAACGGCCAATCGCCCGCTATGTACGCGGCCGTGGGCAAGGGCGGTGGCCAGCCCACTACGTTCCGATTCAAAATTCAAAAACCGGGCGAAACCTACCGCGTCGGCCAGGTGCCCGTCATGCACGCTGCCGATGGTGGCGGTGCCACGGCCACTCCAGGCGCTGGCGACGAAGACAGCAAAACCGCCGTCACCAAGGTCATTTTCACCACCCCGCGCAGCATGAAATCTCCGTGGGTGTACCTGAACAACAACCGCTTGACCAATTTCACGCAAAACGCCAACGGCACCCAGGTCATCTTTTGGGTCAAACAAAACGGCCAGCCCGTGAATGTCCGCGTGGGCGATTCCAACTGCGAATGCCAGGGCAGCGGACGCGCACTCAACTCCGTATTGGAACTGCCCGGCTACTGCGAATGCCGCGACGTGCAGGTGACCGTCAACCTGGACAAAGGGCTGGACCGCTACCGGAACAAGATACGTATCTACATTGACGGCCAACTCACCGATCTTACGCTACCACCCGCCCCGCAACCATTGGTTTTTTCAGTGCGAAAAACCGGACGCAACCAGTTTGTGGAACTGAAACTTGCCCTGCCCGACGACTCTGGGCGCGCCGGCCTGTTCGATGTGTGCGATTTCACCATCCCGGTGGAACTGACCACGGTCAACATCAGCCCGCCCTGTTTCTGCGAGGGCTGCCCAGCGAATATCAAGATTTCGGGGTGAGGAGACTCGTGATGGGAATCACCTTCATGCCTGACTCCAATTAAGCCCCCGCCCCCACCCAACCCCGACATTTGCTCCCAAAAGCACTTGTTATGAAAAACTATAAAAAGCAGATCGGTATTTGGGTGGACTACAAGGAAGCATGGATGGTGGCGATTGACGAGGAGAAAGGCGGCGCACCTGAACTGAAGCACGTCGCGTCAGACATTGAATGGGGCGTGGCCAAAGGCGGTTCGCGCAGCAAGACACCCTGGGGGCCGCAGGGCGGCATCAGCGAAAGCGCCCACGAGGCTCGGCGCAAGCAGGAAGAAAAACACTATTTCGAGGCTGTGATCCGGGAAATTGACCCGGCAACGGATGAAGTTTTCATCTTTGGCCCTGCCGAAGCAAAACTCGGTCTCAAGAACGCTATTGAGTCGCTCAAAAATTTCCGTCCCGAGATCGTCGCCGTACAATCCGCCGACTCCATGACGCAGAACCAGATCGTGGCCCGCGTGCGTGATTTCTTTGCCGAAAAAGTGGCTTGAGGTCCACAACTTTCTTGCCCCGGTGCGGTTTTTTCCACCGCAGAGACGCGGAGGCGCAGAGAAATATTTAAAAACTCCGCGCCTCTGCGCCTCTGCGGTGAAAAACCATGCTCAAGATCGCCTACTCGCCCGTTTACAAGTACGAACTTCCCGACGGCCACCGGTTCCCGATGGCGAAGTACGACGTGCTGCCCGAGCAGTTGTTGTACGAAGGCACGGTGTCGGAAGCCAATTTTTTTCATCCCGAACTTTTGGACAAGGCCGTCGCGCTGTACACGCACACCGACGCATACTGGGAAAAACTGACCCGCGTGACGCTTTCGGAACGCGAGGTGCGAAGCATCGGATTTCCGATCAACGAAAAATTCGTGATGCGCGGGCGGCACATCGCGCAGGGAACTATTCAATGCGCTCTTTTCGCCCTTCAAAACGGCGTGGCCATGAACGTGGCCGGCGGTACGCACCATGCTTTTGCCGACCGCGGCGAAGGCTATTGCTGCTTCAACGACCAGGCCGTGGCCGCCAACTACCTACTCCAACAGGGCCTCGCCCAGAAGATTTTGATCGTGGACCTCGACGTGCACCAGGGCAACGGCACGGCGCACATCTTCCGCCACGAACCGCGCGTGTTCACCTTCTCCATGCACGGCGAGCGCAATTACCCCCTGCGCAAAGAACAGTCCGACCTCGACCTGCACCTGCCCGATGGCATGGACGACAAACCTTACCTGCATCTCCTGCGCGAAACCCTGCCCCGCCTGCTCGACGAGGTGCAGCCCGACTTTGTGTTTTACCTCAGCGGCGTGGACATCCTCGCTACCGACAAACTGGGCCGGCTTGACGTTTCCCGAACCGGCTGCCGCGAACGCGACCGCATCGTGCTCGATCTGTGCCACCGGAACCGCCTACCCGTGGCCGTCAGCATGGGCGGCGGCTACTCGCCCCGATTGGCCGACATCGTGGAGGCGCACGCCAATACGTTCCGCGTGGCACAGGAGATGTTTTTTTAATCCCGCTCTGCCAATATTTCTTTTCGTCCACACTTTTTCTTTCGCAGTTTTTCGCGTTACCTTTGCAGCCCGAATTTTCACACATCATTTTACCAACAAAAAGGAGAAATTCCATGCTCATCGTTGAGGTCAAAGACGGAGAAGCCATTGACAAAGTGCTCAAGAAGTACAAAAAGAAATTCGAACGCGCCGGCATCCTGAAGGAACTGCGTCGCCGAAAAGCGTTCACCAAACCGTCCATCACGCGCCGCGCCGAAGTTTTGAAAGCCGTCTACAAGGAAGAAATGTACGGCAACAAAAACGATTAATTCCCTGGCGCCGCGATAAGATCCCCGGATGCGATGCCAAACCGGCATGGCTCCGATAGTCGCCAAGCACCGATGTTCCACGAAGAGTCGTTTTTGCAACACCTGGCGCAGGAGCGCCGCCTCTCGCCGCACACCGTGGCGGCCTACAAAGACGACCTCGCAAGGTTTCTCGCTTACATAAAAGAAAATCAATGCCTCACCTCGGTGTCCGACGTGAGGCATTTGCATGTCCGATCCTGGGCGGCCGCCCAAATGCAGGACGGCCAGAGCGCCCGAAGCGTCAACCGCCGGTTATCCTGCCTGAACACCTATTTCAAATACCTGAAAAAACGCGGCTTCATCACCACCGATCCCATGCGCAAGGTAATTGCCCCGAAAATGGGCAAACGCTTGCCCATTTTTGTTCAGGAACCGGAAATGGCCACGCTTTTCGGTAGCATCGAATTTGCGGCAGACTATTCCGGCCAACTGGATCGCCTGATTCTTGAAATCCTGTACGCTACCGGCATGAGGCGAAGCGAACTCGTCGGCCTAAAAGTGTCGGACGTGGACCTTGGCCGCATGGCATTCCGAGTGCTCGGCAAAGGCGGGAAAGAGCGCTTGGCGCCGTTTGCGCGCTACCTCGCCAGCCTTATCGAAATTTTCCTTGTTTCGCGTTCCGAAACGTTTCCTGGCACGCATGAACCTTGGCTTTTTTTAAACAAAAAAGGTCGGCAGATTCAACCGTCAGCCGTTTATCGCGTTGTGCGGAAGTATTTGTCGCTCGTCACCAATGCCGAGCAACGCAGCCCCCACGTCTTGCGCCATTCGTTTGCCACCCACCTCTCGAACCGGGGAGCCGACCTCAACGCCATCAAGGAACTGCTCGGGCACTCCAGCCTGGCTGCCACCCAGGTGTACACCCACAACTCCATTGACCGCCTGATCCAGATTTACGAAAAAGCCCACCCCAAAGGACAAGACAACGAACAATAACACTGCCCCATCCAAAACAACATTCACCAGCCACCACTACAGCTAGTCATGACCATTACTTCGGAACCACTGACCGACAACCTTCAACTCATCCGCGAAAGCGCGCGCGATTTCGCCGAAACCTACATCCGCCCCAATGTGATGGAATGGGATGAAGCCCAACATTTCCCCATGGACCTGTTTCATCAAATGGGCGAGCATGGGTTCCTCGGCGTTCTGGTACCGGAAGCCTACCATGGCGCCGGTCTGGGGTACCAGGAATATGTCACCATTATCGAGGAGATTGCCAAGGTGTGCGGTTCCATCGGGCTGAGTGTCGCCGCACACAATTCCTTGTGCACCAACCATATTTTATCGTTCGGTAGCGAAGAACAGAAGCAAAAATACCTACCGCTTTTGGCCACAGGCAAGTGGATCGGCGCCTGGGGCCTCACCGAGCCGAACACGGGCAGCGATGCCGGTCGCATGCAATGCGTCGCCAAACGCGACGGCGACTACTACGTCATCAACGGCACCAAATCCTGGATCACGCACGGCATCAGCGGCCACGTCACCGTGGTCATCGTGCGCACCGGCGAACTGCTCGACAGCCGCGGCATGTCCGCCTTCATCGTGGAGCGCGACACTCCCGGCTTCCGCGGCGGCAAAAAAGAGAACAAACTCGGCATGCGCGCCAGCGAAACCGCCGAACTCGTCTTCGACAACTGCCGCATCCACAAAAGCCAAATGCTCGGCCAGGAAGGGGAAGGCTTCATCCAGGCCATGAAAATCCTCGACGGCGGACGCATTTCCATCGCGTCGCTGGCGCTTGGCATCGCCAAGGGCGCCTACGAGGCATCGGTCAAATACGCCAAGGAGCGCCAGCAGTTCGGACAGCCCATCGCCAACTTCCAAGCGATTAGTTTCAAACTCGCCGACATGGCCACCAAGATCAGCGCCGCCGAACTGCTCACCCGCCACGCCGCCGACCTGAAAAACGCCGGACAAAAGTGTACCACGGAGTCCGCCATGGCCAAGTACTACGCCTCCGAGATTTCCGTGGAGATCAGTACCGACTCCATCCAGATCCACGGCGGCTACGGCTACACCAAGGACTTCCCGGTGGAAAAATTCTACCGCGACTCCAAACTATGCACGATCGGCGAAGGCACTTCGGAAATTCAAAAATTGGTGATCGCACGGGAAGTGCTGCGGTGAGGCTGAGTTTGATCGGATGGGACACGGATGCCACGGATTGGACACGGATATCCACGGATACTTTGCGGCTTCGCCGCAAATATTCAAAAAGAAAATCTGTGCAAATCTGTGTCCAATCCGTGGCATCCGTGTCCCATCCTGCTCAACAGGCACACACATAGATCGAACATGAAAATCCACACCCTCGACCTCGGGTTCAAAGACCTCGACCACACCATCGCCGTCTTCGTGCTCGAAGGCCCCGGCGGACTGGCCCTTGTGGAAACGGGGCCGTTTTCCACGTTCGGACACTTGGAGGCCGCTCTCGAGGCAAAGGGTTGGACAACCGCGGATTTTCGGCACGTCTTTTTGTCGCACATCCACTTCGACCATGCGGGCGCAGCCTGGGCATTTGCCCGCCAGGGCGCAACCATTCATGTGCACCCCAAGGGGCTTCCGCATCTGGCAGCGCCGGAAAAACTCTACAATTCCGCCCGCATGATCTACGGCGACGACATGGAGCGGCTGTGGGGCGCTATGGAACCAATACCCGAGATGTACCTGCATGCACCCGTACACGGCGAAAACGTGGAAGCCGCCGGACTTCAGTTCACCGCCTGGTACACGCCCGGCCACGCCGTACACCACATCGCGTGGGCGGTATCGGCGCCAGGATCGGAACCTGTCGTATTCACCGGCGACGTAGCGGGTGTTTGTCTGGATCACCGATACGTATCGCCGCCCTGCCCGCCGCCCGACATCCACGTCGAAGACTGGCGGGCTTCGATCCAACTGCTGCGCGGGCTGCCGGCGCAAACGCTTTACCTCACCCATTTTGGAGCGATCACCGACAAAAATGCGCATCTCGACACGCTGGAGCGCCACTTGCTCCGCTGGGCGGACTGGATGAAACCGCATGCCGAAGATCAAACGCCCGCTGCCGAAATCGTGCCCGAATTTGAGGCGTTCGTGCGGAGCGAACTGGAAGCCGCCGGTGTTACCCCGGAAGAACTGGTCCGCTACGAAGCCGCCAATCCGGCATTCATGTCCGTGGCAGGACTGCTGCGTTACTGGAAGAAAAAACTGACCGCATGAGCGCCCGCGAAATTTTGCAAAAACTGGAAAACCAGCACGTACTCATCATCGGCGACGTGATGCTGGACCGCTACCTGATGGGCAGCGTGAGCCGCATCTCGCCCGAGGCGCCCGTACCGGTTGTATTGCACCACCGTACGGACGACCGACTCGGAGGGGCCGCCAATGTGGCGCTCAACATCCGCGCACTCGGCGCCGTACCTATCCTGTGCAGCATCGTCGGCGACGATGCCGATGGCACGGCCCTGACGGAAATGCTGCCAGATGCGGGCATCCGGGCCGACGGACTCCTGCGTTCCCCCGACCGCAAAACGACTGTCAAAACCCGCGTGCTGGGCAACAACCAGCAGATGCTCCGCATTGACTCGGAGGATGTGCATGACCTGCGTGCAGAGGATGAACGCCGGCTGATCGAACGGACCACAGCATTGCTGGACGACCTGCCGGTCCGGGCGGTTATTTTTCAGGACTACAACAAAGGCGTGCTCACGCCGACCGTCATCCGGACGCTTCTGGAAAAGGCCCGCCAACGCGGGATACTTTCTGCCGTTGACCCGAAAAAAGCCAACTTTTTCGCCTACGAGGGCGCCACCTTGTTCAAACCCAACCTCAAGGAAATTCGGGACAGCGCCCCGTTTTTGGTGAAACCCGAGGTGGAATCGCTTCAGCAGGCAGCAACCTTTTTGCGAAAAAATTTGCAGAGCAAAACAATCATGATCACCCTGTCCGAAAAAGGCCTATTTTTGGACGACGAAAGCTCCAGCCGGCTCCACCCCACCGTGCCGCGCAACGTGGCCGATGTGAGCGGGGCCGGCGACACCGTCATCAGCATCGCTACCCTAGGGTTCGCTGCCGGACTGGACAACAACACGGTAGCCGCACTTTCGAATCTTGCAGGCGGGCAGGTTTGCGAGTACCCGGGCGTAGTGCCTGTGCGCCGCGATGTGCTGGAGGCGGAACTCGATCATTGGTTGCAACAACACACTTAGGCCATGAAACAATTGCTACTCGTTTTAGTGCTCGTGTCGGCTCATTTGGCTTCCAAGGCCCAGTTTTTTACCATTCCCGACACCATTTTGATCCAAACCTTCACAGTAGACCCTTCCGACACCATGCTCGTTTTCCCGAATGGAAACGACAACCACTGGGTGAACTGGGATGCTGACAACCTGTCCACCTTTTGCGGCGACTCCGACCCGGTGCCCGGCAACTGGTACTGGGAAAGCGACCTCGGTGACCTGTCCAATCCACCCGTCAATTTCGCCTTCACCAGTTGCTCCTTCCTCTCCAACGGACTACCGAACGAAAACTGGCTGATCACACCCCCTGTCTTCATCACCGACTCGACGGCCACGCTCACCTGGCGTTCTGCCTCGTTCGAAGGTCCCGGGTATATGGATGGCTACAAAGTGCTGGCGTCCACCACCACCAACGAACCATTCTCGGGCGCGTTCACAGACACCCTTTTTGTGGCCGCCGAAATGGTCGAGGCGCTGGTGGAAGGTTCGCTCAACGTGGAAGACTATATCTTTTCGCCAGGCTATATCCATGCCGACAGCTATACCAACACCGACTATTTTTTCCTTATCCACCCCTCGGCACAGGCCTACACCGGTCGCCTCGAACCGCACACAGTCAGTTTGGCTCAATTTGTTGGCCGCTCAATTTATATCGCCTTCTTGCACGACTCCAGGGATGACAACATTCTGCAGATTGACGACATCGCCATCGTTCAGGATCAATCTTCCGGCACCGCCACCCCCAGCCTTCGCGACCTGCATCTCTGCGTTCAGCCCAATCCCGCCGCTAATTTTGCCACCATCACATGGGAGACTAGGACAAGACTGCCAGGCCAACTCACCGTGACCGATATTTTTGGGAAAACCGTGCTTGAACAGGCGGTTTTCAATCCTTTTGCCGGATTCGCGCACCTGAACCTCACCACGCTCCCCGCAGGAATCTACTCCTGCACCCTGCGCACGCCGGAAGGCCGGCAAAGCATCCTGATGGCAAAACAATAGTACCGTCCACCATCTACTGTCCACCGTCCACCGTAAATTTGGTGAAACGCGAGGGATTGCTTTCCTTTGCAGCCGGTTTTTATACACCGATCACATCCAAACGTTATTTGAAAGTTTATGCTTAGTCGCCGCAGCGTTCGAATCAAGGTGATGCAGTTGCTCTACATGCTCAACCGCGATGAAAAATTGGCCTTCCCCGACCTTCTCAAAGGCTACAACGATGGCATCTGGAAAACGTACGAAATCTACATTTTCCACCTGTACCTCTTGCTCAAGGTAGCCCAGTACGCCGAAAAGGACGCTGAAATCCGGGCCGCCAAACTACTGCCCGACGACGAAGACAAAAACTTCACCCCTCGCCTGTACAAAAACGCCTGTACCCAAAGCATCGCCAACCACGTCAAGTTTCTCAAAGTGGCTGCCCAGTACCACGCCAACGAAAACCTCGACGAGGACCATATCCGGCGCATGTACAACGCCTTCAGCGATACGGAGCCCTACCTGAAGTACCTCGAACTGCCCGAGCCTACCGAGCAGGACCACTCGAAAATGCTGCTCGAACTGTACCGTTTCCTCCAGGCCAACGACCTGTTCATCGAGATGACGGAAGACCGGTACAACAACTGGCTCGACGACGAATCGCTGGTGGTGGGCGCTATCAAAAAAACGCTCAAGGCCACCCCCGTCGAAGGCGAATTTTACAAGGAATACGAACCCTCCGACGAGACCGTGCGCGAATTTGGCGAGCAACTCCTGCGCAAAACCTGCCAGGAAGACCAGACGCTGTTCGACTACATCGCCCCAAACCTCAAAAACTGGGATGCCGACCGCGTGGCCGTGCTCGACATGATCATGCTCAAAATGGCCCTCTGCGAACTGCTCTACTTCCCGACCATCCCGACCAAGGTCACCCTCAACGAGTTCGTGGAAATCTCCAAGGTCTATTCCACCGAAAACAGCAAGGAGTTCATCAACGGCATCCTCGACCGACTGATGAAACGGCTGCTGAAGGAGGAAAAGATCGTGAAGGAAGGCCGGGGGCTGGTGGAGTAAACAAAAATCAACAGCCGGCCATTTTCTCTCGGCACGACGATGACAACTTTTGCGCTCATACGGAAAGTATTCCGCTATACGAATCTCCGGGAAGAGATTGACGCGTACGAAACGATCCGGGAAACGGTGGATCGGGGCATTGTTTTCAGAGGCACCAACCTGTGGATTCTGATCTTCGCCATTCTCGTTGCCTCGATCGGCCTGAACATGAACTCGACGGCGGTCATCATAGGCGCCATGTTGATCTCGCCGCTGATGGGGCCTATCAACGGGATCGGCTACAGCGTGGCCACCTACAATTTTCCGTTGTTGCGGGTGGCGCTGAAGAATTTTTTGTTCGCCGTCCTTGCCAGCCTGATTGCGTCCACGGCCTATTTCGCGCTCACCCCCATTGCCACGGCACATTCCGAACTTTTGGCCCGCACCCACCCGACCATCTACGACGTGCTGATCGCCTTCTTTGGCGGCCTTGCCGGTATGCTGGCCATCAGCAGCCGGCAGAAAGGCAACGTCATCCCCGGTGTTGCCATCGCTACCGCGCTTATGCCGCCCCTGTGCACAGCGGGCTACGGGCTTGCCACAGGGCAGTTTTCCTACTTTTTCGGTGCGTTCTACCTGTTCACCATCAACACCGTTTTTATCGCCATCGCCTCTCTGGTAGTCGCGCAGTATCTAAAATTTCCGATCACCACGGTGGTGGATGAAACGCAACGCATCCGTATTACCCGCTGGACTTCGCTTACCATCTTTCTGGTACTAATCCCGAGTATCTACTTTGGCTATCTGCTGGTTCAGAAAGAACGTTTCATGGAAAACGCAACGAGATACGTCAACAATGTCAGCGTGGTGGAAGGCAATTTCCTCCTGAAAAACAACATTGACCCCGGAACTAATACCATCACGCTGGCCTACGGCGGCACCACGCTGGGCGACAAGCAAAAAGCCGCAATCCGAGCCAAGGCCCGGGACTTTTCCCTCGACAAGGTTCAAATCGAATTCCAGCGAGGCATTTCCCTAGATGCCGCCACCCGGCAGGGCAGCGAAACGGAGACCCTGAAAGCCGAAAACAACCGGCTCAAGGTTGCCTTGCTGGAAAAAGAAAACCAACTGACCCAGGAAGCGGAACGCCATTCGGTCGGAAAAAAGATTCTGCAAGAGGCCGGTGCAATATTTCCACAAATATTCGGCTGCGCATATGCCGAAACGCAGGTCTATTCGGACAGCAGCGCCCCGGTGAACACCGCCCTTTCGGTGTTCAAAATCAAGGGAAAGCCCTTGTCTGGCGCTGAAAAGGAAAAAGTCGAAAACTGGCTCAAAGCCCGGCTCGACGTGGATCGGGTGATTGTGGTGTTTGAGCCTGAAAAATGACCGTTTTTTTTCAGCGCGCCCGCATGGAAACGAACGCCAGGTTTCCCCCGTGCCGCCACGGTGCCGGGCAAGAATCAAGGGTGCCATCCGCTCCTACTCCACCACCACCCGCTCCGGCTTGCTCCACAGCCGCTTGTCGTTTTCGTAGTACAAAAACGCTTGCGCCGCCGGGGCTTCAAACGTGCCGGTAATATCGGCCTGCAAATCGAGGTCAATGCGTCGGGTTTCGCCGGCGGGCAATCCCTCGAAGTGAAAAACCGCAAAACCGTCCCACAACTCGTAGAAATCACACTTTTTCTCGTCCACCAATTGCTTCAGTTGCCATGGCTGGAGCGACAGACCCGCCGGTATGCCCAGCACGACCATGGGCGAGGCCAGGTGTTCTGCACTTGTATTTTGCAGCACCGCGCTCAGCCGCACCGTGCCGCCGACCGCCACCGCCGTCGTGTTCAGGTTGGTTTCAAACGAAAACGGACACGCAGAGACGTTGCGCGGCAAACGCGAAGCATAGGTCACTTCCAGGTCGAAGGGCAGCGGGGTGTCGGTTTTTTCAAAAAACACCTCCACGCACGGGTGGTCGGTCGTGACAAATTTTTCCAAGCCTCCGATCTCGAACGTGTGCGCTTGCTTGGAGGAAAACTCCTGTTTGGCCACACGTCGGCCATCCACCATAATCACTAATTTTCCGTCATTGTCGCCTGCCTGTTTGGCCTGTTTGGCAAATTCTACCAGGGCCTTCAGGGCCAATACGGTGCTTTGCGTGCTGCCGTAGCCGTACTCGTTTTTGGCCTTGACGATCACGTCCATTGCTTTTCGCAATTCGTTGCCACGCTCGCCGGCTTTCATCAGGGCAAGCGCTGCCAGTGCCGTGGTTTCGATGCGCAAAATGGCGCCGCCCCCCCCCATGACGGAGTGTTTTTTGCCCGTCCAGCCGCCGTTTTCGTCCTGCTTTTCGAACAAAACCCGCAGCAACTCCTTCCCGCGCGGGTCTTTTTGCGCCAGCAGGGCATTGGCCAAAAGGGCCAGTTGATACGGGTCGCCACTTTTCCGGGCAGCCTGATAAGCCGCGGTTATTTCCGGTTGAAACTTGTCGGCAAAACCCGCCTCGCTCACCGCCCAGGCGATGTATGCCCCGATGACGCCATCGCTTTGCCAGCCATGCCAGTCGTCGCGGCGCTTCCAGCCGCCCGAGCCGTCGCGGCGTTCGAGCAGCCAGCGCACCGAGCGCTCGGTGAGATTTTTATCCACCCCAAGGTACACGCGGGCCATGTCGCCAAACTGCAAAATGCCGTACGCCGTAAGCCCTTCGTGGGCCGGGCTGCGCCCCCACCAGTCGAAGCCGCCGCCCATGCATTCGTAGGCGGCGAGTTTTTTGTAGCCGTCTTCGAGCAACTGGAGTGCGCGGGTTTCCACTTCCGGCCGCGAGGCGCCGGTTTGGCGCAGCAGGTCGAGCACGAGCAGGTTGGGGTAATTGCTGCTCGACACCTGCTCGAAGCAACCCGAGGGCTGGCGCAACATCCGCTCCATGCCTTTGACCACATCATCGAGCACATTGCCGTAGGCGGTTAGTTTCACGGAAACCGTGCCCGGCACCGGGTCGGCGAGGTGGAGGTTGAACAGGTTTTGCGCGCCCGTACCGGCGAAAACCTGCCGAACCGGGAAACCCCGGTGCTGCGTCGCCACACTCGTTTCAAAAGCATCGGCTTCGCCAAAACGCACCCGGAACGGCTGCGCTCCGGGTTGTCCGGGCTGCCCGACGGCGTATTCCACCGGCAGCACGCGGGTTTCGCCGGCAGCGAGCCGAACCGACTGCGGCACGGAATTTTTCAGGGAAAAATGCTCCGGCGCTGTCAGCAGCAGCGCTTCCTCCACCGCAGCGTCGGATTTGTTGGAAACAGCAATTTCCAGCCGCAGCACATCGCCGGCGATCACACTTGCCGGGGTTTTCAAGGCAATGCTGACCGGTTTTTGCACAAAAAACTTGTGCTCGGCACGTCCGGCCACGCCCGCATCGGCGATGCCTTCCAGCGTGGCGCGGAAGTTGGTGACCGCGTCGGAAGCGTAAAATTCGACCTGCGTTTTGCCCTGCTCGTCGGTGCGCACCGCCGGATTCCAGTAGATCGTGGTGCGGAAATCGGTGCGTTCCTCGGGTTGCTCTTGCGACGTGTATTGCGGCACGTAAAACTCCCGGGCACGCACGAACCGCTCAGCGGGTACGTGCGCACGCCGGGATGCTTCCGATAGTTTTTTCTTTTCAGAGCGGTCGTCGCGATCCGCCTTGACATCGTATCCGACGGGCAAGCCGGTGGCCACATACTCCTTCGCCTCCTGATCCCTCAAAGCTGGTTGCTCGCCCTGCACCCGGATGCCGTCCACAAAGTACTCCGTGGCATCCGAACGAGTGCCCCGGACGTTGACAGCGCTGCCGTCATCGGGCCTGGCAGCCATTGGAGTTGGGACTATTGCCTTCGCGCTTTTCTTGGGCACGTTGCGGATTTCGGACGATGTGAGCGTTTGGCCGCTCTGGGTCTGATCTTGCTGAATGAGCGGGACTTTGAAGGCTGTGATGGTCACCTCCTCCAGCACGTTGCCCGGACCGAGCGCCGCATCCACCTGCTGGGTGACATTGGGCGCCATAGAAATGTTGGTTATTTGCAATGCCTCGAACCCCGTGTACGAGAATTCCACGCTGTACGTGCCCGGTTGGAGCGGCACCCGATAGTAGCCGCTGTAGTCCGTTATTGTTCCGCGCACCAAACTGTCTTTTTGCATGACCTTCACTGTGGCGCCGATGAGCGTTTCGCCCATATCGTCGGTCAAGGTGCCCGTCAGGACACTGCCCTCGTTCTGGGTCGTCGTTGCTCGATGCGATACAATGCCCGAACCAATGTACCCTCCCCCTTGTAGCACGATACCTTGTTGAAAGTTGCGCAACCGATAATACTGATTGTTGGCATATTCCAAGTGTGTGTACCGGTTAAGGTCGGGTCTGTCGAAGGAAAAAAGCCCATCCTTGTCTGTCTTTTGGGCGGGGCCATTGGGGTACAGGCGCACTATTTGATTCCTGAACGGTTTTCCGTTGGCTTTCAGAAATACGCCCTCCACCACGGCGCGTTCGGCGGCATGAACGAAGGTTGTGGGCAAGGTATCCCGCCAGGCAAAACGCCGCCAGCCCTGGGTCATCAGCAGGTAGTCGAGCGCGGCGGCAGATTTCGGTTCGGAGCGGTCGAAGTAAAAATTCGGCTCTTCGATCTTGCCGCGCACATCCTGCTCCAGCAGCAGGGCAGCCAGGAGGTGTCCTTGCTTGTCGTCGGCGTATGTGAGCAGTTTTTCGTCGGCTACGGCTAAGGAAAACGCGCCTTGCACGGGGCGGCCCTGCTCGTCGCGCACCCGGATGTCGAGCCGCACCTTGTCGCGGGGCAGGTACTGGTCGCGGTCGGGCCTGATCTCGATATCGAGGCCCCTGTCGCGGTTGACAAAGGCGAGGCGTTCGGCCTGCTCCACGGCATCGGCATCGAACAGGGTGACGCGCACGATGCCCGGCGGAAGGTCACGGGTGGGGATTAGCTGTTGGCTGTTGGCCGTTGGCTGCTGGCTGCCGGAGAGCGCAATTTCCTTAAAAAAGAAAATTTCATCGCGAGCGGTGGCCACGAGGAATACCTTGCCGGGCTGGCTGGCGGATACGTTCACGTGCAGGGCCTCGTCGGTTTGCCGGGCGATATGGAGCCAGTAGCCCTCGGCCTGCACGTCCGGCAATTCAAAACAGGCGGGTGTTTCCACGGGTTTCAAAAGCCGCGCCGCGTACCGCATTCCGGCCTGCGGCGTCAGGTCGAAGGCGCCCATGCCGTCGTGGTAACTGTCGAAACGAGCCACCACGGCGCCCGATGCATCCCGCACCTCGCCCTGCACATCGGCGGGTTTTCCGAATTCGTTGACGGCCTTGAACGCCACCCGGGTGGGCAAGCCGGCCACGAGGTCGCCGCCTTCGGGGAAAAATTGCAGGTCAATGCGGTTCAACACAATGGGAATGGCTCTGGAAATAGCCTCTTGCCGGCCCTCGTGTTCCAGTTGGACATTCAGCAGGCCGTCGGTGGAGGTCAGGTCGGTGGGCAGCACAAACCGGAGGTAGGCCCTGCCGTTGGCATCGGTCGAGGCCTCGCTGCTATGCACGGTTTGGCCGGACACTTGGGCGCTCAGGTGCAGGGCGCGATTGGCGAGCGGCTTGTTGTCCAGGGCGGCGGCATCAAGGCGGGCGATGACCTCGTCGCCGGGGCCAAAAGCCTTACGCTCGAACTGGAGGCGCAGGTTCAGATTGGGCAACACCGTTTTTTGCAGGGTGATCGTGCGTTCGAAAACCGTTTCGGTGTTGCGCATCCAGTTGGTGTACGCTTTGATTTTGTACAAGCCGCCGGGCCAGGTGTTTTCCAGGTCGAACTCGCCGGCAGCGACGCCGTTTTCGGTCAGGAGTGTTTTTTTCAGCAACACCACCTGTTGCGGACTGATGAGTTCGACGTAGAGCAGGTCGCTCGCAATGGACGGTTTCAGGTTGCCGGCAGTACGCAGATAGGCATTGAACCAGAGCGTTTCGCCGGGCTGGAACAGCGTGCGGTCGAGGTGCAGGTAGAGTTTTTCGGGGCGTGCGGCCTCGCGGTGCTTTTTGAGGCGGTTGGCCAACTGCTGAAAAACGATGGAGTCGCCGAGAATGACCGGCTTAACAGGTTGTTGCGGATTGGCGGCTATGTGCGTGGAGGTGTCGGAGGCCGAAAAAAGCACGGCCCAAAGCCAGAGTGCGAGCGGATAGAGCATAGAGGAAGTTGTTTTGGTGGTGTGGATGCGCCGAGTCGGAAAATTGCACAAGCCGGACAAACGTAGGGGCAGCGTTCGCAGTTTGCAAGCGCCGATGTGTGGAAGCGGCGTGGATACGGGTGAACGGATACGTCCGGATGAGTGGAGGTAAAAAACTCCAACTTGCACTTACCTTGCGCACCTGTTTGTCAACCAACCCTCCCTCCCGCAGATGACTTTCAACGAATACCGCCAACACGATGCCCTCGGCCTCGCCGCCCTGGTGAAAACCGGCGCCGTTACGCCACTCGAATTAGTGGATACTGCCATTGCCCGCCTCGAAGCCGTGAACCCGAAACTGAACGCTGTCATCCACCGCCGTTTTGAGGAAGCCCGAGAGGAAGCCAAACAGGTGGATCCGAACGCTCCCTTAGCCGGAGTGCCGTTTTTGGTCAAAGACCTCGGCATGGAAGTGGCGGGTATGCCCATGTGCACCGGCAGCCGCGGGTACCGCAACTACGTGTCCAGTCAGGACAGTTTTGTGGTGCAAAAAATGAAACAGGCAGGGCTGCTCATTCTCGGCAAAACCAATACGCCGGAATACGGCATCACCCCGTTCACGGAACCGGAACTGTTCGGCCCCACCCGCAACCCCTGGAATCCCGCGCACTCACCGGGCGGCTCCAGCGGCGGTTCGGCGGCGGCGGTGGCCGGCGGTATCACGCCCATCGCCACGGCTAACGACGGCGGAGGCAGCATCCGAATACCGGCCTCGTGTTGCGGGCTTTTCGGCCTGAAACCCACCCGAGGGCGCACGTCGTGGTCGGCGTTGGAGGGCGAAATGTGGGCAGGCGCTGCCGTGGAAAACTGCGTAAGCCGCTCCGTTCGCGACTCTGCCGCCTATCTCGACGCCATTCAGGGCGCGGCCCCTGGCGATCCGTACATCATCGCCCCCCCCAAACGGCCTTACCTGCAAGAAGTGGACACCCCGCCGGGAAAACTGCGCATCGGCTACACGGCAAAGCACACCATGGGCATGCCCGTGGACGACGCCTGCGTACTGGCGCTGAACAAAGCCGTGGACATCCTCCGTTCGGAAGGTCATACGGTGGAAGAAGTAGATCTGCCCTACCGGCGGGAAGATCTGTCGGAGGCGTTTCTGGTCGTAGTGGCCGGCGAACTGGCGGGAGAGATCAGCCTGATGAGCCACTATCTCGGGCGCCGAGTACGCCCAAGCGACGTAGAGGCCGAAACTTTCGCGTTCAACCTGCTGGGCCGCTCGTTTTCGGCGGCGGACTACACCTTCGCTAAACGCAAATGGTATGAAGCCAGCCGCCGCATCGCGGCGTTCCACGAGCAGTACGACCTGTTGCTCACGCCGACCATTGCCAAACGGCCCATCGTGATCGGCTCCTTGAAGGCGACTCCCACAGAAAAGCGCCTGATCGCCATCATCAATGCCCTCCGCTGGGGCGGCGCCGTGAAAGCGACGATCAAGGACCTGGCCGACAAAATTTACGACTATATCCCCTGGACGCCCTTAGCCAACCTGAGCGGGCAGCCGTCCATGTCCGTGCCTATGTTGCGCACCGAGGCGGAAAATCTGCCAGTAGGGGTCATGTTCACTGCCCGGCTCTGCGAGGAAGATGTGTTGTTCCGGCTGGCGGGGCAGTTGGAAAAGGCCGCGCCATGGGATAACGTAAAGGCAGCCGTGTAGCCTTTATAAAATCCTTATGCAGCCGCTCATTCCTTTACCTTTTATTTACAAGCGTCGCCGGACTTTTGTCCTGTCAAGTATTCGCCATGAAAAAAGCCCAACCGCTACGACAAACCCTGCTGGCCGGCGCTTCGGTGCTGGTTGTTGCAGCCGCGTGTTACCCGATCTCGGACTACATCGGGTACCGATCGGTGGCGCTGATCCTCTTGCTCGCCGTGTCGGTGTTGGCCATGCGCATGCCCTTGCAGGCGGTGATCGTCGCAGCGGTGCTAAGCGCTTTGGTGTGGGATTTCTTTTTTATCCCGCCGCATTTCACGCTTACGATCGGCAGTGGTGAGGATTTGTTGCTCATCATCATGTACTTCATCGTGGCCATCCTGAACGGCGTGATCAATGCGCGTGTCCGGCAACTGGAGCAGGTGAAGCGCCAAAAGGCCGAAAGCGACAGTTCCCTGAAGTTGTACAACACCCTGTTCAACTCGCTGTCGCACGAACTGCGCACGCCCGTGGCCGCCATTTTGGGCGCAGCCGATACCCTGCAGGAGAACGAAACGGTGTTGTCGCCGGCACAAAAAACAGCCTTGCTGACCGAAATTTCGGGCGGCGCGCTGCGGCTGAGCGAGCAGGTCGAAAACCTGCTGAGCATGTCGCGCCTCGAAGCGGGCATGATTTCACCAAAAAAAGAATGGTGCGACGTGGCCGACCTGCTGTACAGCACCCTCGAAAAACTGAAGCCCGAAAGCCACGGGCACTCTGTCGAAATCGCCTTGCCGGAAAACCTCCCGCTCGTGCGCATAGATTTCGGACTTACAGAGCAAATTGTGCGCAACCTGCTGCTCAACGCGTTTCGCCACACGCCCGCCGGGACGCGGGTACGCATTTCGGCCAATGTCGAGCACGATACGGCGGGGCATTTTGAAACGACGGAACAACCCGGAGCACCGCTCGAATTGGTGCGCGACAAAATCACCCACCGGCTGCAAATAGACATTTCGGACAACGGCGCCGGCTTTCCGCCCGGCGAATCCGAGCGGGTTTTCGGCAAATTTTACCGCCCCGCAAACACCGCTGCCGGCGGCACCGGCTTAGGCTTGTACGTTGTGAAAGGATTCGTCGAAGCCCAAGGCGGCGAAATATCCCTTAGCAACCGCGAAGGCGGCGGCGCCCGGTTTCAGATCGAAATCCCCACGCCGGTTTTGCCGCAAAACCTGCATGAAAAATGAAAAACCCGACCATTTTAATCATCGAGGACGAGGCAGCCATCCGCAAACTGCTCGAAATCGCCCTGCAAGCCGGCGGGTACGATTGCCTGTTGGCGGCCAATGCCCGGGAGGGAAAAATCATGGCGGCATCCCTACAGCCCGATCTGGTGCTGCTCGATCTGGGCTTGCCCGACGACGATGGCCAGCACCTGCTCCAGGGCCTGCGCGAATGGTATGCCAAACCCGTCATCATCGTGTCGGCCCGCAGCACGGAGGCCGATATCGTCGAAGCGCTGGATCACGGCGCAAACGACTACTTGGTCAAGCCCTTTCGCACGGGCGAACTGCTGGCGCGAATCCGCTCGGCACTCCGCCAGAACACCGCTGGGCAAACAAGCCCGGTCAAATACTTCGGCGACCTGATGATTGACCTGGCCTCCCGCACGGTCAAAAAAAACGGCGAAGCCCTCAAACTGACCTCCACCGAGTACGCCGTACTGGCACTTTTTGTGAAAAACGAAGGCCGGGTGCTAACGCACGCGTTCATCCTACGCGAAGTGTGGGGGCCGGGCTATGTAGAGCGCACGGAGTATCCCAGGGTGTTCGTGGGCCAATTGCGAAAAAAAATAGAAGACGACCCCAACCGCCCCAAACTGATCCTGACAGAATCGGGGGTAGGATACCGGTTTAGCGAAGGATAGTTTTTCCAGTTAAAATTCAATTTTTATGAAACCCAACTCGAACGGCGCCGCCTCCCGGCGGGTGACGGCTGCATCCCTATTGGTCGCCCTGGGCATCATCTACGGCGACATCGGCACCTCGCCGCTGTACGTGCTGAAAGCCATCGTCGGCGAGCAGCAAGTATCCGAACTGCTGGTGTACGGCGGCATTTCCTGCATTTTCTGGACGCTGGTTTTTCAAACCACGTTCAAGTACGTCATCCTCACGCTTCAGGCGGACAACCACGGCGAAGGCGGCATTTTCTCGCTGTACGCGCTGGTGCGGCGGTTCGGGCGCGGCAAATTGATTTTTCCGACGATCATCGGCGCCAGCACCCTGCTGGCCGACGGCATTATCACGCCGCCGATCTCGGTGTCTTCCGCTGTGGAAGGGCTGGAAAAAGTAATGCCGCACCTGCCTACGGCCACCATCGTGGTCGCTATCCTGACCGGGATTTTCTTCTTTCAGCGGTTCGGCACCCACAAGGTCGGCTCGGTATTCGGCCCGATGATGATGATCTGGTTTTCCATGCTGTTCGTGCTCGGCATCACACAAATTTTTCACTACCCGGAAATCCTGAAGGCGCTCAACCCAGTTTACGCGATTCAGTTGCTGACCCTGTACCCGGGCGGTTTCTGGCTGCTCGGAGCGGTGTTTTTGTGTACCACCGGAGCGGAAGCGCTCTACTCCGACCTTGGGCACTGTGGCCGACACAACATCCGCATTACCTGGGTGTTTGTGAAAACCTCGCTGATCATCAACTACCTGGGCCAAGCCGCCTGGATCATGCACCATGCCGCCGGCAGCGGACTGGAGGGCCGCAACCCGTTTTTCGAAATCATGCCCGGATGGTTTTTGCTGCCCGGTATCGCCATCGCCACCTCGGCGGCGATCATCGCCTCGCAGGCGCTGATTTCAGGGTCGTACACGCTCATTTCAGAGGCCATGTCGCTGAATTTCTGGCCGCGTGTGGCGGTGCGGCAGCCGTCCGAACTGAAAGGCCAGATTTACATCCCGTCGGTCAATCTGCTGCTGTGGGTCGGGTGCCTCGGCGTGGTATTTTACTTCGGCAATTCGTCCAACATGGAGGCCGCGTACGGATTTTCCATCACGGTCACCATGCTGATGACCACGTTCCTGCTGTCGTACTACCTGCTTTTTGTAAAAAAATGGCACACGATCCGGGTCGTTGGTTTTCTGATCGTGTTCGGCATCATCGAGATCAGTTTCCTCATCGCCAATTTGCAAAAATTCCATCACGGCGGTTCCGTGGCCGTGTTCATGGGGCTGGGTTTCTTCTCGGTGATGTACATCTGGTTTTTCGCCCGAAAGATCAACAACCGGTTCGTGCGGTTTGTGGAACTGCGACACTACACCACCTTGCTGGACAGCCTCAGTGCCGATCAGGAGATACCCAAGTTTTCGACCCACCTCATCTACCTCACAAAGGCGAACAACCCGGAGCATATCGAGGAAAAAATCGTGCGGTCCATTTTTTCCAAAAAGCCGAAACGCGCCGACGTGTACTGGTTTTTGCACCTCAACCGCACCGACGATCCCTACACGCTGGAATACCGGGTGCATGAACTGCTGGACGACAAAGTGATCCGCGTGGACATCAACATCGGGTTCCGGGTGCAGCCGCGCACCGAGCTGTACTTCAAAAAAATCGTGCAGGAACTCGTCGCCAAGCAGGAACTCAACCTGCACATCCGCCCCGACGGCTCCACGCGGTACAACCCGGAGCCGGATTTCAAATTCGTGGTGTTGGAAAAATTCCTGTCCGCCGAAAACGAGTTCAGCCTGCGCGACGGCGTGTTGCTGAACGGGTATTTCTGGCTGAAAAAACTCGGCACCTCGGACGAGAAAGCCTTCGGTCTGGACAAAAGCGACGTGGTGGTGGAAGACGTGCCGCTGGTGTATCAGCCGGTCAATGGAGTACCGCTGGAGCGGGTAGGGCAAGGATAAACGCCACCCCGGCCATTGATCCTGCTCCTGTGTTTGATTGGAACAATGGCTCTACTTTTACACGCTCTTTGGAATGGAGGCTACCTGTCATGCGCTGGCGTATAGCCCGGCCTTGTAGATTTTTCACCAGATAGTCTGTTCCATCCATGTGCAAACGCACCATCGTAATCGCCGGCCTGTTGCTTCCTGTATTTTTTCTGATGCAATGCCGGGAACCCGCCCCGGTAAGCCCCGAAACCTGGTATCAAACGCTCCGTTCAGGCATTCAATCGCAGGCCGACCTGCAAGCCGACACTACGCATATCGAATACTTGGCCGACAGTACCTTCAGCCATCGGGTATTTATTCACGGCGGACGGGTTTTCCGGGAGGAATGGTACGGGAAAACAGGCGATTTGCAGGGCAGGTCGCTTTTTACTCCTGATGGCAGGTTTGAATGGCGCTGTGAAATCTGTCCCGACGGCTTCGTCGGCTTCGAGGGTATTTTGTTCAAAAACAAATTCTACGGCCCCAGCACCTGGTGGTATTGCAGCGGACAAATGCGCCAGCAAGGATTCCGCTACGCCAACCGCGAAATCGGCACCTGGCGCCGCTGGGATGAAAACGGGGTGCTCGTGGATTCCATTGACCGGGGTAGTCACCACCTGCTGGATTCGCTGGGGAGTCTTTCCATTTTGTAGCTGGATGGTATCTCCCTCCAGCACCACGTCGTACCAGGATTTTCAAGGCACGGGGTACCAATCTATCCGCCGGGAAAAGAACATCACGATGGCCAGGATACAGAACAGCCCAAGGCTTCCAATCAGCAAGGCATAGTCTTGCAGTTGGAGCGTGACGAACAAAAACCCGTACAATACCGCCAAAGTACCGCCTACCAGCAAACCCATTCGAGCCGATTGAAACAGGGCACGGGCGTACAACCCGGTGAGCGCAACGGTCATAACCGCCGCAATCAGGTAGGCGCTGTTGAAGGACGTATGCTCCGAAATAGAAACCAGCAGGGTGTAAAAAATGACCAATGCCAAACCGATGAGCGCGTACTGGAACGGGTGCACCTGCCTGGAATGCCGCATTTCAAGGAAGAACATACACAAAAACGTGAGGCCGATAAAAAGCACCGCATACTTTGCCGAACGTGTGGATTTCTGATAATTGTCAACCGGGAGCAAAAAACTCACCCCAAAGGCACTTTCCTGAAAACGCACTTCCCTGTCGCTGATCCATTGCTGCGGGTAGTTGCGGTTGAGGTTCAATACTTTCCACGAGGCGTTGAAACCATCGGAGCGGATGTTTTTTTCATCCGGCAGAAACGCGCCGGTGAAACTTGGATCGGGCCAGATGGAGGCCAATTTCACCGTGGTCACCTTTCCTACAGGTGTAAAAAACAGGGAACTGGAGCCTTTTAGAGCCATGTCGAGCCGAAATTGGCGTGCCCCGATGGGTTGACCGGAGACAGGGGTCAGGTCGAGCGGTATGTGAATACCGCTGGCGTTGATACCGGGTACCGGGATACCCGGTTCCGACACGAGCCTTTTGTCGCCCCAATGCAACACCACCTGATCCTTGAGGCCGCGCAAATCGGGCAGACCTACGGCCAAAACGGCTTTGTTCCACTGAATTTGTGCATCGGAAGGAATGCTTTTCTCTATGGCCAATGGTTCGAATACCCCTTCCAACCGCAAGGTGCCGCTGTAGAGCACAACTTCGAAAATGCCGCGGTGGCGTTTCTCGGGGGCAATATCGCCGGTGATACTCAACTGGTCGGGCAGAAAGTATGCGTACCTGTAGCGGCTGTTCACAGCCAGCCCGTTCGTATCCCGAATAATCTCCCGAAAGGGCAACACCAGCACCGGGCCCGATAGTGTTTGCATGCCGCCCCACTTGCCGCTCACTTCTTCATGCGCCTCAATTTGGCGACCTTCCCGCTCCTGAATCAGCCGTTCCACCATGCTTGCCGGAATGAGCAACAGCAGTACGAGGACAAAAATGATCACACCTTTGAGGGTGGTGTTGTGCCGATGCCAGGCATTGGGTTCGGGCGTGTACTGTTGGGTTGTTTGCATGGTATTCGGATGAATGTGTGGGTAAACGTTCGGTTTTACTGTCGAGAGGTAACGATCATGGGGAGAAACCTGCTGCTTGTTCTTTTCTACTCCAGCACTAACCCCACATCCATCCCCTCCCGCAAATGCAGTGTCAACGGCGGATCGCCGGGTTTCTAGGTGGCGGGATCACCTAAGCCCCCTTATCTACTTCTTTCAAAATTGCGTGAATCAATTCTTTGGTCGGCTCCAGCAAGGGCACAACATCCTCTTCTTCAAAATCAAAAAAGTCGCCGTAGTCACCTTTTTGCCGCCAGTCGAACAAATCCGCGTACATCTTTCCGAGACGCACTTCTATTATGCCTGTTTTCACAAAATGGAGCAAAAATTGCGTTTTGACACCGCTATGCGTTTTGGCATCAATCTCTGATTTAGCCAAGAGAGCGCTGACAGCATAATAAGCAGCGTAGTACAGGCGGTTCACCGCTGCATTCCACTTTAGATTGTCCACAAGGAGTTCAGCAACCTCGTAGGCTTCTTCGGCCTTTTTCATCCGATAGTCTGCATAACTATCCTTTTCGGGACTCATATCGCTATGCCTTCTTTTGCTACATTCTGGAAAAGCGGCGTGACCCGATATTTCCCGCTCCAATCTGTTTTGGAGTACACAAATGTGGAAATGGCCTGACCATATTCCAGTTCCAACTCAAATAGTTTGTGCCGGAAAGCCTGTTCCAGTTTTAACGTCACCGGACCTGGAACCAAAATCAAAATATCCCAGTCCGAATCCTCGCGTGCGGTGCCGCGTGCCCGCGAACCAAAAAGGATTACCACTGCTTCCTTATCAATCGCTTGTGCATAGGATTTTATCTTTTGAAGCAGTTGGGTTGATTTATCCTTTGAAGCCGTCATGGTCGTGATTTTTTACAAATGTAAGCCGGATTTCGAAAAAAATGCGCACAGTTTTACTCCAGCACTACCCCCACATCCACACCCTCCTGTACATGCACCTCCAGCGGCGGATCGCCCGGCTTCCAGGTGACTGGGATGGGACGCTCCTTGCCGTCCTTGCGCAGCAGTTTCACCGTTTTGACCGGCGCCGTTAGCCCGTGAATGACGTACTTGAGCGAGCGCACCTTGGGTTTTCCGGGATAATCAAACCCGAACGAGCGGTTGCGCAGCGTTAGTTTGCCGTCGGCAAACGTGGACATAAACTGCACCTGCCAGTACGCGTTGGCGGCAAAGGCATCCGGCGTAGAACCGTCGTCTTCGTACAGGGTGCCCTTTCCGGCGGTAGCATCAGGATGGTGGTAGTAGTGCACCGCGATGGCGGCAGGGTCGTAGGCATCGGTGTTCGGCAGCGCCTTTGCCGACATGGGCACGAAGGCTCCCGCCCGCACGAACACCGGAATATCCTGGAGCGTCACCGGTACCTGCGCTGTTTGGCCGCCGGAGTAGGACTTGCCCGTCCAGTAATCCAGCCAGGTGCCCCCTTTCGGGAAATGCACGGTTTGGGTCGTAGCGCCTTTTTCCACCACCGGGCTGACGAGAAAATCATTACCCCAGAGGTATGTGGTGGTGTTGGTGAGCAGGGTTGGATCGTCGTCCACGTAACTCAGCGGGCGCATCATGGGCATGCCGGTGGTGCTGTTTTCCCACAGGAGGGTGTAGTTGTAGGGCAGCATGGCATAGCGCAACTGGATGTAGCGCCGCACGATGTTTTTGGTGCTGTCGTCCCAAAAAACCGGCTCGGCGGGTACGTCTTCCTGGGCGTGCGTGCGGAACACCGGCTGGAACACGCCGTACTGCAACCAACGGGTGTACAGTTCGGCGCTGCGGTAGTTGCCCGCAAAACCGCCAAGATCGGAGTGCATGTACGCCAAACCCTGCATGCCCATACTGAGCGCGATCTCGACCTGCGGTTTCAGCCCGCCCCAGGAGCGGTTCACATCGCCCGACCAGGGAATCATGCCGTAGCGCTGCGACCCCACAAAACCGGAGCGCATCAGGATGAGCGGGCGGCGTTTGGGAAAATCCTTGCGGTAGCCGTCGAACACCAATTTGGCCCACTCGTGGCCGTACAGGTTGTGTACGTGGTCGGCGCGTCCGTTCACGTGCAGGAGGTCGTCGGGGTGCATTTCCGGTTCGCCGAGGTCGCCCCACCAGCCGTCCACGCCACTCAGGGTATGTTTTTTGTAAATTTCCCAAAACCAGTTCTTGGTCTCGGGTTTGAACACGTCGAGCAGGGCTGTGTGGCCGAAGTAAAAATCGTACAGGTAGGGCTTGCCGATGGCCGTTTTTCCAACCAGTTCGAGGCGGGTAGCTTCGTCGAAGGTTTTGGTGTTTTTCAGAATGAACGGCTCGGTGATGAGCACGGTTTTCACGCCGTGGCGTTTCAGGTCGGTCATCATTTTTTCGGGTTCGGGGAAGGAGTCGCGGTACCAGTCGAGGTTGCCGACATGGCCTTTGACGTCGGGGCCAAACCAGAACAAATCGAGCACCACGGCGTCGAGCGGAATGTTGTCTTCGAGGTATTTTTCCACTACTTCCTCCACCTCGGTCTGCGAGTGGTAGCCCATTCTGGAAGCGATGTTGCCCAAAGCCCAACGGGGCGGCATCGGCTGGCGACCGGTCACGCCAGTGAACTCCGTGACCAATTGCGGCCACTGGTCGGCAGCCACCACGAGGTAACTCATGCGCCCGCCCACGGCTTCGAACGAGAGCGCATCGGGCTGCGTGGCGCCGAGGTCGAGCCAGCCGCTCGCGCCGTTGTCGAACACGAGCATGTATTTTTTGGAGGAAATGGCCACGGGCATGGAGTAGTACATCAGGTCGGCGCGCTCCTCGTAGCCGTAACTGGCGCGGTTGTACAACTTGAGGCGGTTGCCGCGACGGTTCATGCCCATGGCGCGCTCGCCGCCGCCGAACAGTTGCTCCGAGGCATCGAGGCGGAAGCGGAAACCGCGGTCGGCGCCATTGTCGAAGTAACCCGCCTCTTCGGCAAAGAGCAGTTTCTTCTTGTAGCGGAACTCTACTTTGAACGGCGATTTTTGAATGATCACCGCCAGGCCGTTGGTGATGTACTCCACGCTGCCGGGGCCATCGGACACCACAGCAGGTACTTTCTGCGGGGCTATCGCCACGGCATTTGAGGGCGGATTGGGCATGCCGGTCGGCTCGAATGCAATTTCAAAGGCGTTTTCGGTGAACGTGTTGATGATGAACGTCCCGTCGTTGGTGCGGATGCGGAGGCCGGTTCCGGTTTTTTCCAGCGACTCGAAGGTTCGGATTTGTTTGGGCGCTGTTTTTTCAAACACGTACACCCGGTAGTCCCAGGGTTTCAGGTTGAGTTTGGCGCGCGCGGGAAGCGTTGTTTCGGCGCCGGTGAATAATTCGCGGTACACGCCCGCGTCGTCGGCCAGTTGCAGGCCGGTTTCGGCCACGTGGTCCGACAGGTTGAGCACCGTCAACACTTTGTTGGTGCCCAGGGTGCGGACAAACGCCACCACGCGTGCCGAGTGTTCGTGTTTGATTTCGCGTATCGCGCCGCCGTGGCGACCGTTCCAGAGGGCGGGATTCTGGTGTTTGAGTGCATTCAGTTTGGTGTAAAACGGCGCTAGGGCGTAGGTTCCCCAGTCAATCGGGTCTTTTTCAAAAAACTTCAGCCGCCGGTTGAACGCCGCTTCCTGCCCGGAGTAAATCAGCGGTATGCCCGGCACGGTGTAGTACAGCACTGAAAACGCCTCCACGCTGGCGGCCCCGAGGCGTTCGTATTCGGTGCCCTGCCAGGAGTTTTCGTCGTGGTTGGTGATGAACTGCATCGCGTAACTGCCCTTGGGATAGGCGGCGTCGGCCTCCCGGAGCAGGTCGAACACCGCGTTTGCAGGCTTTTTGCCTTTTGCAATATCGTTCATCAGGTGGTGGAACGGCCAGCCGTAGTTGGTATTGAACGCGCGGTTGAGCAGGTTGAGTTTGTCGGCGTTTTCGGCCAGCATCCACACCGGCTTGACGGCTTCGATAGCGGTGCGGGCGGTTTCCCAGAAATCGGCGGGTACGTCGCCGGCCACATCGCAGCGGAAGCCGTCGAGGTCGGTTTCGCGAATCCAGAACAACATTTCCTCGATCATGGCCGCGCGCATGGCGGGCTGGTCGTAGTTGAGGTCGGCCACATCCGACCAGTCGTAGGGCGCGATGATTTCTCCATTGACGTCGCGGTTGTACCAGTCGGGGTGTTTTTTCACCCAGTCGTGGTCGCGGGCGGTGTGGTTGGCCACCCAGTCGAGCACGACCTTCATGCCGAGTTCGTGGGCGCGTTCGACCATTTTTTTGAAATCCTTGAGCGAGCCGTGCTCAGGATTGGTGGCCGTGTAATCCCGGATGGCGTAGTACGAACCGAGCGGGCCTTTGCGGCTGTCCACGCCGATGGGCTGGATGGGCATGAACCAGAGGATGTCCACACCCATCTCGCGCAGGCGGGGCAGTTGTTTGGCAAAGGCGACGAAAGTGCCCTCCTGCGTGTACTGGCGCAGGTTCACCTCGTAAATGTTGGCGTTTTTGACCCAGTCGGGTTCGGGCGCCAGGCAGGTATCGCGCACTTCGGGCGCTTTCCGAAAGGCGATTTCCTTCAGGAAATAATAAATGTCGGCGTTGCCGGCAGCCTTGCCGGTCTTCGTTCCGTCGGCGGAGCGAAACACGAAGGCGAGCGCCGCCACGTCGGTATTCGGCTCGATGCCGTACAGGTCGGTGATGCGGAATCTGAGTTGATAAGTATCCTCGCCGGTGCGACGGAGTTTGAGCCGGTCGAGGTTCTCGTTCCAGCCGGCGGGCACCTTGTTCCAGCCGCCGGTTTGGTCGGTCACGATGCCGGTGTGCAGGTACACATCGCCGGTGTAGCCTTTCAGCCCGGCATTGCCTTCGGCGGCCTTGAATGTGAGCACGACCTCTTCGGCGAGGCCGGGTTTTTCGGGGGAGAGGGAGACCTGGGCGTGGAGCAGGGCGGTTGCCAGCAGGGCAATGGAGAGGAGGAGCAGTTTTTTCATCAACGGAATAGTTTGTTTTTTCCGGGTCGAAAGGTAGCGGTTGAGGGGGCTTTGGAAGTATAGAAATGCTGTATAAAATCACGGCGACTTTCATGGAGAAACGCAAGAGCAACCCTACTTTTGCAAAAAAATGGCATGATCGAACTCAGCATTTATGATGAAATCGCGGGCTTCATGGCGGGGATGGATCCGAAAAAAGTCATTGCCTTCAAACCTTCCGAGGCCAATCAAGACAGGCTGGATGCGCTTTTGGACAAACAACAGGAAGAAGGGCTTACGCCGGAGGAAAGAAGTGAGTTGGACCACTATCTCATTGTCAATCGCATCATTAGCCTTGCCAAAGCGCGGGCGATGAAACTACTTTCCGCAGCATGACCTCGTTTGAATCATTGCGTCAGGAAGCCGCCGCACGAGCCGACTTCCGATGCGAGTATTGCCTCGTGCGCGAAGCAGTTTCTTTCTACAGATTTTATTTGGAGCACATCAAAAGCCGCAAACACGGCGGCCTGACCACTACCGAGAACTTAGCCTATTCCTGCCCGGAGTGCAATGCCCATAAGGGAAGCGATGTGGGTACATTCACGGACGACGACGAACTTCTGGTACGTTTTTTCAACCCAAGAAAAGACGTTTGGACGGAGCACTTCGAAGTGGACGATGCCGGGATTTACGGCATATCCGAGATCGGCAAGGCAACCGAAAAAATTCTACGATTCAACGATGCCGAACGCCTGATCTATCGCAGAAAGTTGATGCGGTTGGGGCTGTATCCGTAATTACGGCATTTCGGCGCCTGTGTCCAGCCAGCAGCGGGATTGAAAGGACACTATTGTAGAGAAACAGAGTTGAGTAACCCAGCTGGCAACCTGATCCTTCTCCCCAGCCACCCCGGCCCCTTCGCCACAAGCCCAAAATCATCCCCGTTCCTGACTGCACTCAGCAGATGCCTGCCCGGCAGGTGTGTAAGTTTATGCACCCGTTCAGGTGCATTTCTTCACACAATTATGGGATTATGAAAAAGAGGTTAATTCTGTATCGCAAATTCATTTCGCTCATCGTGGCGGCCCTTCTGCTCTACGGAAACGCGGCAGCGCAGCGGATGATCAAGGACTTTCTCCCAGGTCAAAACACATACAGCGCAGTACAGGCCATCGGCCCTGCGGGCGAGCAGGAGACATTCCTGAATGCCTCCGGAGATTTGTGGAAAACCGACGGCACCTGCGAGGGTACAGTGCTCGTCAAGGATTTTAATCAGTCCGGCAACCCGATGCTTTTCATGCGCGTAGGCACCTTGGTGTTTTTTACGGCAAACAACACGACGAATGGCCGGGAACTGTGGGCAACCAACGGCACGGAAGCCGGTACGTACATGGTGAAAGATATTTATGCGGGCACAGACGGTTCGACACCCAACAATTTTTGTCGCAAAGGCAGCATCCTGTATTTTGCTGCAACCACCAGCGCCAACGGCAGGGAACTCTGGCGATCCGACGGTACGACTGCCGGAACATACCTGGTGTCCGACATCCGACCGGGCACCAACAGCAGTTCTCCCGGGTCGCTGACAGTGTACAAAGACACCCTCTTTTTTTCGGCCACCACGACCATCGGGGAATGCCTCTGGAAGTCCGCCGGTAGTGCCGCAAGCACTTCGCTGGTGTACGACATGATCCCGGGCTCCACATCGGGAGGTATCGGGTACATGGCGGTGGCCGCCAACCAGTTGTTTTTTCACGGCACCGACAATTCGCACGGCAGCGAATTGTGGATAACGGACGGATCTTCTGCCGGAACCATGTTGGTGAAGGACATCAATCCCGGTACGGCATCCGGGTTGCCCTACGAACCATTTCACACATTTGGCAATGTCCTGTTCTTCATTGCCGGCGAGGGCACACACGGCAATGAGCTTTGGCGCAGCACCGGCACGGAGGCTTCCACGGTACTAGTAAAGGACATCAACCCGGGCACAAACAGTTCTTTCATTGATTACTTTGCCAGTACATCAGATGCCCTGTTTTTCCAGGCAACCGATGGCACACATGGTTCGGAACTCTGGCGCAGCAACGGGACGGAGGTGAATACCTATATGGTGCGGGACATCCACACCGCACCCAACGCCGGAGCGTCGCCCCGTTACCTGACCGTGCTGAACGATCAGGTGTATTTCTATGCCTTTGAAAACATGTATGGCAACGAACTCTGGCGCAGCGACGGCACCTTCGAGCATACGGAACTGGTCGGCGATATCGAACCCGGCACGAACGGCTCCAATCCGAATACCTTGGTTGCCAGCAACGATGAGGTTTTGTTTGTCGCCAAAACCACCTTGGCCGGGATCGAACTGTACAGTTCAGCCCCGCCGCCTTCCGGCCCGCCGGTGGATGCCGAGTTGACCTCCTTGACCAGCCCGAAATGCCATGGTGAATTAAAAGGCGCCATAGACATCACCGTTACGCAAGGGAACTGCCCGTTAATTTTCCAATGGCAAGGTCCCTTGAGTTATCAGAAATACTACACCGAAGATTTGAACAATGTGTACGCGGGTACCTATTCCGTAACCATCACGGATGCCAAAGGCTCCACCAAGGCGATGACGTTCACCATCACCGAACCCGAGTTTCTTCTCTTTGGCAATGTGTCGAGTGTTCCGCCGGACTGCCACGGCAACCTGGGAGAACTGACCATTGAGGGAACCGGAGGGGTGCCGCCATACAACTTCATCTGGAGCAACGGCGTGCAAGGGCCCACTCAAAGCGATATTCCGTTTCCGGGCACAACCTACACGGTCACCGTCACCGACGCGAACAGTTGTACACGCGTGGGTCAATTTGGCACCCATGCCGAAATGGCCGGTGTGCCGCCATTGGAGGTAAGCCACCCGATTTCCTGCTACAACGATATGGCGGCCATTTACTATGAGGAACCCCAAAAACCGGAAACGCCTTCAAATTTGACTTATCACTGGGAAGCAGGGCCGGGAGGCGAGATTTTGTCGGATCCGACCATCTTGGAGATTGTCGTGCGTGGCGCGGCAACCTATTACATCACGGTAACAGCATCCTCCAGCGGTTGCACGGCTACCGACTCGGTAATCGTTGCCTCCGACATGTTGCTTCCGCTGGCCGATGCCGGACCGGACCTTCCACTGAACTGTTCTACGGACACCATCGTGCTGCAGAGTACGATTTCTCCCAACGGCAGCGACCATCCCAAACTGAATGTCCAATGGGAGGCCTTGCAAGGCGGACATTTTGTGAGCAGTCGTTTTGAAAAAACACCCACCGTGGACCGCCCGGGCAAGTATGTGCTGACCGTTCAGAACCAGTACAACGGCTGCGTTGCCCGGGATACAGTAGAAGTAACCAGCACACTCGAAGGCCCCGAGATCAGCATAACCGGAGATCCGACCTTCTGCCAGGGTAATGTCGCAACCCTAACAGCCGTATTGGACACGACTAAGGCCACGTTCGAAGGCTGGTATGTGGAGGGCGGTTTGTACAGCACGGAGTTGACCGTCGCCATGCCGGAAAACGAAGGCTGGCAATACCTCATCGCCCGGGCAGGAAATCCGGACGGATGCGTGCGAGAATTCCGGGTAGACTTGCTGCGCGACAACCAGCTGTCCTTCCTGTCGCTTTCAGCCGACAGCTGTGGGTGCGGGGGTGTTCCGATCAAAGTGGCCGAATACTTCCCGTACGAAAACATGAGTTGGCACTGGACCGGCCCGAACGGTTTTGTTCACAATGGGCCTGATCCTCATGTGTATCAGCCGGGCACCTATCTCGTGACCGTAACCGTCGGCAACTGCACCATTCAAGATGCCATTACCGTCGTTGGAGAACCATCGCTTCAAATCACCGGGTACAGCATCACCCCACCCTACTGCCCGAACGAAGCCAGCGGAGAAATCTGGATAGAGGGTGTCAGCGGCGGCTGGTCGTATGAATACTTGTGGTCGAATGGAAACCAAGGCACACGAGCCTACGGACTAGCCGGGGGCGACTACTGGGTTGGTATAAGCGGAATACCGTATAGCGGCAGCCAATCGTGCTACCTGTACCAAACGTTCCATGTGCCGGCGCCTGATTCCATTACGATCACCATGGAGGTCGCCCTCGATAGTACCGGTGGCAACAATGCTGCCATCACGGCCGTCGTCACGGGCTTGCCGGTTCCCGATGCGTACAACTGGAGCAATGGTGAAACAACATCGACCATTACCGGCCTTGCACCGGGTATGTACACCGTGACCGTGACCTTCGGCAATTGGTGTACGGCAACGGCTACTGCGGAGGTGGTGTATGCCGGGTGTACGCTGGCACTGGAAGAAGCCGAACATCTGGATAATTCCTGCCCAGGTGCGGCAACAGGGTCGGTAAGTATCGAAATTTTGAACGGCGTGGCGCCTGTCGGGCTGCTTTGGTCTAACGGCGCGCAAACAGCCGACCTGACGAACCTGGCTGCAGGCAACTACACCGTTACCGCCACCGATGCACGCGGGTGTACGGAAACGCTCGAAGTGGAAATTCTGACCGTGGATACCACGCCACCCGTGCTCCAATTGGCACAACTGACCCGCTCGCTGGATGCAACCGGGCAGCTCGTCCTGACGGCTCAGGATTTTGACGCCGGCAGTTTCGACAATTGTATTCTGGTTAGTTTGGTAGCCGAACCGGTTGAATTTGGCTGCGCCGATCTGGGTGTGCAAATCATTACGGTGACGGCTACCGACAATAGCGGCAATGTAACCACCGGCCAGGTGCCGCTGATCGTGCAGGACTTGGTGCCGCCGACCGTCACTTGCCCGGGGAATATTTCCGTCGGTTTCTGCCAACGGACGGTAACATTCGCGCTGCCTCAGGTTGGCGACGAGGTTTGTTTCCCCTTCGACCCGGATCGGATGACCCAACTGGAAGGTTTGCCGTCCGGGGCCGAATTCCCCGTCGGAACCACCCTCCAGTCGTTCCGGTACACCAAACTCAACGGCCTGAGCGATGATTGCCAGTTTACCGTAACGGTTGCTCCCGTTTTGTTGCTGGAACTCAATCAGGTAACAAACGACACCAACAGCCTGGGCGTGGGCGCGATTGACCTCACCGTATCAGGCGGTACGCCGCCGTACACCTTCGCTTGGTTCCTCGGCACGCTGGCGGTGGGCCAAACGGAAGACCTTGACGACCTGTTCGCCGGAAAATACCACTGCGTGGTGACCGATGCCAACGGCTGTCAGTTGGAAAGCGGCGAGATCGTGGTGGACAATATCGTCGGTACAGCCGAGCCGGACTGGGCAAGCGGGCTGGTTATCGCCCCGAACCCGGGCAGCGACGTGGTCTGGGTACGCTTCAGCCGCCCGTTGAAAACACCGCCGCTTTTCCAAATGCTGGATTTGACCGGACGGGCTGTCGCGGTTGAACTGCGCGAATGGAATGCCGGACAAATACAATTCAGCGTGCGCGGGTTGCCGGCAGGCGTGTATATGGTTCGTTTGTCGGTGGACCAAACGGCGGTTACCCGCCGGTTGATGGTAGGGAAATAAGTCCGCGAATTTTTTTAACACAGCGTACACCGAGTGTTGCCCAGAGTACCACAGAGTGTAAATTATTTGAAATCAAACCTCTGTGTCTCTCTGTGCAACACTCGGTGTACGCTGTGTCATAATTGGCCTCAACGGAGACTGTTTAGAAAAGTGTGTCAACGTTGCTTTCTCCATTCTTGAACCGCCGCGCGTGGGTCTTTTGACCCCGCGCCAACCGCTTGATTATCTGACACTATTGTGCGGGGTCAAAAGACCCGTGCACGGCGTCAAAAAACCTCTCTACCCTTATTAAACTAGGCAACTCAAAACTCAAAACCCAATACTCAAAACTACCGAAACGGGTCGCCAAACTTCGTATCCGTAAGCAACTCCTCGTCCGTCAGGGTGCGCAGGAACGCCACGAGCGCGGCCTTGTCGTCGGCGCTGAGGTTGAGCCGGAGTGGCTGGCCGGCATTGGGCTGACCGGGCGGTATCCGGAGCCGGGGGTCGAGTGCCGGGCCGGGTTGTACGCCGGAGTTGTAGTGCTCCACTACTTCCTCGAGCGTGGCAAAACGCCCGTCGTGCATGTACGGGCCTACCACCGCCACGTTTTTCAGCGAGGGTGCTTTGAACACCACCGTTTCGCCGGCATCGAGGCCGTTGCTAAGGCTGCTTTGGTTCAGGGCAAACGTGGGCAGGTTGTGGCAGGCCGCGCAAGCCACGCCCTGTGGCGGTCCGAGGATGAACAGTTGCTTGCCGCGATTTTCCTGCTGGGTGAAATTTGGGAAGGGCGCGCCGTTGCCCGCACCCGGCAGCGCGGGGTTGTACACGGCCGCGAAGCCCTCGTCAAAGCGGCTGCCGGTGGACACCATGCTGCGCACAAACTGCGCCAGCGCGCGCTTTGTCTTTTCTTCGGTGATCTCCCGGCTTCCGAACACCTCCTCGAACAAGGCCGGATAATATTCCAGTCCCTGCATTTTGGAAACCAGCGCTCCGAAACCGCCATGCACGGCATCGAAGCCCATCTCCACAGGGTCTTTGACCGGTTGAGTCACCTGATCTTCGAGGTCCACGGCGCGTTTGTTCCAGAACATGCGCTCGGCGGTGTAAAAATTGGTGTTGGCCAAGCGCATGGAGTGTGCCCCCGTCAGTCCGCCCTCGAAGCCCCGGCTAAAGGTACTTTCGTCGCTGAATGCTTTTTCCTGTACATGGCAACTGGCACAGGAAATGGTGTTGTTGCGGCTCAGTTTTTTGTCGTAAAAAAGCACCCTGCCAAGGGCGGCGCCGGCGTTGGTCACGGGGTTGAGGCTGGGGGCATTGTCCTGTGCGCGGATGTTGGCGTCGTAGTGCGCCGGAAACGCCGGGTTGGCATAGTTTGGCAGGTTGGCAAAGTCGAGGTTCAGGTACTTTTGGATAACGGCAGAATTGTCGGAGACAGGGTCGGCGACTTCCGTTTTTTTGCAGGAAGACAACACGAGCGCCGCAGCCGCAAGTAGGACGACGGGAAAGCAGATGTTTTTTGTCATGGCAACTGTTAATTTTTGAATAAGCGCATTAGACCGCACTAGGCGACCGGGTTTAATCCGACGGCTGCATGATACGCGCCAGTTTGTCCGCAGGGGACAAAAGTATATGTTCTCGGGAAGTCCTGTAAGTTTGTAACCAATGGCACATTTTTCTGAAGAATATTTATCCGTACCGGGAATTCAAGACCAAACCCATGCTCGCTACTTTTGCCCGATATGAAAAAACTGCTCCTGTTTCCAATTTTTTTGGCCTTCGCAAACGCTTGCCTGCCCGGCCAGTCCCTTTCATTTTTGACCTACAATATTCGCTACGACAACCCCGCCGACGGTGATGATGCCTGGCCCAAGCGCCGCGAATTCCTCGCCCGGCAGCTGCGTTTCCACGCGCCGGATGTGTTCGGCATCCAGGAGGGGTTGAAACATCAGGTGGACTACTTGAAAGAACAACTACCCGGATATAGCACCGTCGGCGTAGGCCGCGACGACGGGCGCGAAGCCGGCGAGTACTCGACGCTCTTTTTCCGAACCGACCGGTTTCGGGCCTTGGAGTCGGGCACGTTTTGGCTGTCCGAACGACCCGATACCGTGTCGAAAGGCTGGGACGCGGCTCTGCCACGCATTTGCACCTGGGCACTGCTTCACGACAAAGTGGCCAAGCGCAAATTCTTGGTTTACAACACGCATTTCGACCATATCGGCAAAGAAGCGCGTAAGTCGTCAGCAGCATTGATCCTGAGCCGAATATTGGAAAAAAACACAAAAAACTACGCCGTAGTCGTCATGGGCGACCTGAATTCCGGCCCAAACAGCGAACCTATCTGGATGCTTTCCCAAAACCTGCACGATGCGTACACCCATAGCAGCGAACCTCCCTTCGGTCCCCCGGGCACGTTTAACGGCTTCCGTTTCAACGAGCCAGTTGAACTGCGAATTGACTACATTTTTGTATCGCCCGACTTGAAAGTGCAGAAATACGCCGTGCTCAGCGACTCCAAAGACCTCCACTACCCTTCCGACCACCTGCCGGTACTGGTAGTGATGAGTGATGAGCGATGAGTGATGAGCGATGAGTGATGAGCGCGAAAAAACTCATCACTCATCACTCATCACTCATCACTCATCGCTATAAAAATTACATCAGCCGGAAACTGGACGCGCCGAGCAGGCCGCTGTCGCAATACACTGCGGCGATGTAGTTGCCCGCTTTGAGTTTTTCTTCCAGTTTGTAGTTGAACGACAGGCGCTGTGTTTCCACGAGGTTCACCGAGCGGGTTTGTTGGGCGATGATCGGAATATCGCCCGTGGGGGCTGAGATGGTGACTTGTGTCGGATTGGCCGCAGCGATGGGTTTGCTGTTGGCATCGGTGATGACGAGGTACAGTTTTTGCGGTCCCCGGTACTGTTCGGGCACGTCGGCGAGGTCGAAACTGACGGTCAGGTTGCGCACACGGCGTGCCTTGGCGGTCAGTTTGTCTGTTTTGCGCTCCATCTCGACACGGAACGAGGTGGCCTTGAAACGGGCAGACTGGGTCTTCTTGACCTGTTCGGCCAGTTTGCTGTCGAGGTCGCCGATCTTGGCCGAAAGTTGGGTCGTGCTGTCGCGCAAGCCGGCATTTTCGGCTTTCAGGGCGGCTATCTCGGCCTTGAGTTGTTCGTTTTCGGCGCGAAGTACGGCAAGGATAGCCTCGTATTCGGCTTTCGCTTTTTGCAGGCTGGACACCTGCGCCTGCAACTGGGACAACTCCTTCGTATTTTGGTTTTTCAATTGCTTGATGACGATTTCCTTTTGCTCGATCACCGAGGCTGAAGCGCTGACCTTGCCCTCCAGTTCCTCGTTTTCGGACTGCACGCTCAGGAGTTCGCGTTGCAAACTGTCGAGGCTGCTTTCCAATTGAGTCTTTTCCTGCTCTAGGTTTTCGATCATTTGAGCCTGGCGGGCTTTTTCGGCGTTGTTGGACTTGACATACCAGATCAGGATGCCGAGGGCGACTACCAGGATGATGCCGGCAATGATTGCTATCGCAGTTTTTTGTGAAGACCGTGTTTCGTTGTCCATGACAGGTACGTTGTTGAGTTTTGTGTGAACGATTGGATTGACAGCGCCAAAAACGACATTTTTTGCCGATGCGTGTGCATGGGCGGCAAAAAAGGCTGCCTTACGGGCGACTTTTCGTCATTCCCTGAATTTTTTTCAGCAAATCCCCCCACAACTCCATGATATCCTCCGATACCCGGAACCGGAGCACCAGCAATGCAAACAGGAACGCGAACAGCCCGGAGCGCAACGCGATGTTGAGCAACACATAACCCGTGGAGGGCAAAAACCAGACCGCAGCCATGGAGGCCACCGCCAAGGCGCCGGCCAGGGCCATGCTCCGGGTAAACGGTTGCATCCTGAATTTGGTCCACACCAACACCAATCCGAACAGGTTGTAACAAGTGATGGAAAGCAAGGTAGCCACTGCGGCGCCCGGCAGCCCGAGCACCGGGATCAGCCAGATGTTGAAGCCGATATTCGCCAGTGCGAGCAGGCAGATCGAAACAAGCGAGTACCCGTAATATTTGGAGTAGTACACCAACGGGCTGTTCAGGCTTACGGCCATCTCGATCAACTTGCCGATGCACAAAAACAGCAGCACGTATTTCCCCTGGGATACCTCCCCGCTATTGGGCATAAGACGGTACAGGTCATCCACCGACACCCAAACGCAACCGAACAGAAGCAATCCCGCCGTGAGCAGGTTTATGGACACCTTGTGGTACAGATTGCGCAGTTCCGTCCAGTTTTCCTCGGCTAAATATTTGGTCATAAACGGCACACTGGCCGTGATAAGCCCCCTGATCGGGATGTCAATGGCCACCGCGATGTTGAGCGCGATGGCGTAAATGCCCGTGCGTTTCATATCGGTCAACGCCCCCACCAGGAACGTGTCGGCCCGGATGGCAACCAGCATCGCCACGCCGGAAAGCATGGTGAACCCGGCATATCGTGCAATGTCGCGGCGCAACCGAGGCGTCAAAAAATCCCAGTTCGGGCGGGCGAACCGCTCGCCCATGAAATGGAAGTACACCACAAGGGCAACGGTGACCAGCGAAAAATGTACGAGCAACAGCCACAGCATGGTCTGCACGTCTATCCAGCCCAACCACAGGGCTACCAAGAACGACGGCAGGGCCAATTTCAGGGAAAAATCGGAAAGCAGGGAGGGCACGACGATTCGCTTGATGTTGGCGCCATACTGCACAAAAACGGTGACCACGGTGTATAGCAAGGTAAGCGGGAACGCCACCCAAAGGTGGTCGAGCAACACTTGGGAATCCCCGGCCACGGCTTCTTTTATTTTTTCCCAAAATGCCAGCGCTATGCAAGCGCACACGCTCCAGCCGAGCAGGCTGAGGCCCAAAAGCAGAGTCAAAAACCCGCGGTGGCCGCTTGGTTTGTCTTCAAAATAGGGAAAGTAACGCAGGGCAATGGCGCTGCTGGCGAACGAAAACAGCGGAAAACCGATCATGCCGATGCTGAGCAGGAACTGCACCAGCCCGTAGGCCTCCACCACTTCCCTGCGGGAATACACAAAGAGCGTACTGGCCACGCCGATGGCCAGCCCTACAAAGTTGACGATTGAATGTTTGATTCCCTGTCGTTGGATGACGCCCATGCCGTTTATTCCACTACCACGAGCCGTTTCACCGTAGCGCCTTTTTCATTTTGCAAGAGGACGGAGTAAATCCCGGCGCTCAGGTCGGTCGTCTGCAATTCAATCTGGTTGTCGCCTGCAAACAACCTGTAGCGTTGCTGGTGGCAAATCCGTCCGGCGGCATCGCATAGCACCAAAGCCAGGTCCATCGTCTGCTCCGTGTCCACACGCAGCAGTGCCGGGTTGCCCGGTACGACGGGGTTGGGCGTGAGGGAAATGACAGCAGAGCGCTCCAAGTCATTGGTGGCCGACAAGTTCTGTGTGCGGAAGGAGCCGATTTGTGCCTTGTCGTAGGGCTGGCACAGGTCCCAGTCGCTGTATGCCCGCACGCGCCAGAAGAGCGTCCAGTTGTTGGGCATGGGTTTGTTGACCACGATGTGGTTCGAGTCAATCAGCGTTTCCGAAAAGTATCTGGGCGAGAAGGTCGGCGATCTGCTGATCTCGACGGTGTAGTAGCGGGCTCCTGGCACTTTGTTCCATTTCAGTTCGAAATGGTTGTACTGCACGCTCTCGGTCGAGTCCACCGGGCTGATCAGCACTGCCTGCCCCGAGTTGTCGTCCAGTTCGGGCAAAGGCGTGGTGATCTGGAGGTACTGATCGTGTTCGCTTTGCAGGTTGGCCCGCAGGGCGGCGATCTGTTCGTCGGAGAAGCGAGCGGCGCACGCATCGTCGGAGTAGCCCATGATGAGCGAGCCGTCGGAGCGGAACGCGACACCGTTGGGATCGTGCTGGAGGGTGCCGCTGCGCTGGTTGCCGTTGCACTGCCAACGGTCGTTGAGGTAGTCAGGCTCGGTGTCGCAGAAGCGGTCGCCTGCCGTGTAGCAGTTGGTACCGTCGGTTTTTTCCACATCGCGGCTGTTGACTTTAGCCGGTGCCGGCTGGGTGTAGTTCCAGGTAAAACCTTCCCAACCCACAAAGGTGTGCGGAAGCGAGAAATGGTGTCCTGCCTCGTGTGCCCAGGTGTTGTTGCCCGTTCCGGAACAGCTGCTTTTGAGCACGATGGCATCGTACCAGGAATAGCCGCACACGCCCGCTGGGTCGTACACGACAAACGCGTTCAGGCGGTTTCTTATACCTGGAATGACGGTGTTGATCATGTTGTTGCCGCCGTTCCAATCGTGCTCGTACCAAGCGGAATTGTTGTGGTAACGGATGGCGTCGCCGGGCATGAGGTAAAACCGGATGCGAGCGGGGGCATACGCCTCGTTCATTTCACAAACCGAGTTCAGGACAGTTTCCAGCGTGGCGTAGCCGCCGCCGTTGTTGTTGCCGACGATGTGAACGGTCATCGGCACGTACAACCAAGAAGTGTCGCTGTCACCGCGTTCGGTCGGGTCGAAAACGCCTGTATGACGCTGGTACCAGTCGAGCCACTCGGAACTACCGGTATAGCCGCACCAGTTTTGGCCGCTCTGCTGAGCGGAGGACAACAGACTGATTGACAAAGAAAAAAGCAGAAAAACAAGGCGCATCGCACAAGAAGGTTTGAGCAGTTGGCTGGGCAGTCCTCCCAAATATGCCGCAAGTTAGCACGCATGTTGCGGTTCGCGCTGCCTATGCTGCGTTACTTTTTTGTCAAGATTGCCAACATTGGCATTCCGAGTTATTTGTCCGACGACAAATTCGTCGGACAAATGTCGGGTAAAACACCAAAACACTATTTCAGGTAAGCATCCAGCCAACGGAAAAACTCCCGCTGCCACATCAGGCTGTTTTGCGCCTTCGACATCCAGTGCCCCTCGTCGGGGAAACTGACCAAACGCGAAGGTATGCCGCGCAGTTGCGCCGCCTGAAACGCCTGCATGCCTTCGGAAAACGGCACCCGAAAGTCGAGTTCGTTGTGCATGACCAGCATCGGGGTGTCCCAGTTTTGGACGTACTGGTGCGGACTGAATTTGGTCCAGCCCGGGTTGCTCGGGCTGTCCCAATACGGGCCGCCGAGGTCATAATTGGCGAAAAACAGTTCCTCGGTGGTGCCGTACCAACTGACGGTGTTGAACATGCCGCAGTGGGAAATGAACGCCTTGAAGCGCTTGTTGTGGTTGCCGGCAAGCCAGAACACCGAGTAGCCACCAAAACTGGCACCCACCGCGCCCATGCGCTGCGCATCCACAAACGGTTCTTTGGCCGCAGCATCGGAGGCCGAGAGCAGGTCCTGCATGGCCTGGCCGCCCCAGTCGGTGCTGATGGCGGCGTTCCAGTCCTGACCGTAAGGGCCGCCGGGCATGCCGCGTCGGCAGGGCGCCACCACGACGTACCCCTGCGAGGCCATCAGTTGCGGATTCCAACGGTAGGAAAAAAACTGGCTGAGCGCCGACTGCGGCCCGCCCTGGCAGTACAGCAAGGCCGGGTATTTTTTCTTGGCATCGAAATCGGGCGGCAGCACGAGCCACACGTTCATGTCCTTGCCGTCGGTGGTTTTCACCGTGCGGCGCTCCACTTTGGCCTGGGCAACGTTGTTCCACGGCTCGGCGGTGGCGGCGCTTATCGCCCGGGCGCTGCCCGTTTGCGCATCCACGAGAAACACCTCTGCCGGCGTGGTCATGGACACTCGGGCGGCCACGAGGCGGTCGGAAGCCACGAACAACGAGGTGTAGTCGTGCTGGCCGTTGGTCACCTTGCGAATCTTGCGGTCGGCCACCGCAATCTGGTGAATCTGATAGGTGTAGTCGTTGGAACTGAGGAAGAACAGCGACTTGCTGTCGGCAGCCCACTGCGGGTGGTTGGCCTCGTATTTCCAGCCTTCGGTGAGCTCGGTGCGGTTGTTGTCGCGGGTGTCGAGCAACATGATGCGGGTGCGGTCGGCTTCGTAGCCGGCTTTTTCCATGCTCGTCCACGCTAAGTAGCGCCCGTCGGGCGAGAAGATCGGGTCGAGGTCGTAGCCGGGCAGGCCCTCGGTGATGTTGAGCGTTTTGCCGGAGGCAAGTTCGTACAGGTACAGGTCGGCATTGGTGCTGAGCGCTTCCGCGGTGCCTTGCAATTTACGGCAGGCGTACACGATGAACCGGCTGTCGGGGCTCCAGGTGATCTGTTCCATGCCGCCCATGGGGCGCAAGGGGCTGTCGAACGGCTCGTTCATGATGTTCACCGGGCTGCCGAGTGTTTTGCCGTTTTGGTAGCGGACGTAAAAAATGTTGCTGTACTTGTAGTTATGCCACGATTTCCAGTGGCGATAAAACAGCCCGTCCGAGATGCGCCCGGTCGCCTGCGGCAAGTCGGGGTACAAGTCGGTTGGCGCCTGGTCGAACTTGACGTGCTGGGTGAACAGCAGGTGTTTGCCGTCGGGCGAGTAGCGGAAACCGTTGACTTCAAAATCGGTGACCACGGCTGCGGCTCCGCCCCCCAGACCCACCTCGCAAAGTTTGCCGTCGCGGATAAAACCGATGCGCCTGCCGGAGGGGTGGAACGCGGCATCGGAAGCGTTTCCAGCGGCAGGATCGGTCAGGGCACGCGTTTCGAATGTGTACAGATCAACCAAAAAAAGCCCGCGCGAGCTTTTGTTTTTTTCCATATCGAAACGCTGCACGCCATACACAGCATACTTGCCATCGGGCGACACACCATCAATCGAAACGCGCCCGACCTTCCAGAGCAATTCGGGCGTAAGCAGTTGTTTTTGCGTTTGGGAAACAGCCAGCGTACTCATCGGCAATATGGATAAAATAAGAAAAAACGTGCGCATAGGATTTTGTCAATACTTTTGGCGGTGAACTGAATAGGGTTAGAAGGTTTCGGGTTTGAAGGTTTCGGGTTGAAGAGCCCCCAGTCAGTAACCCGAAACCTTCTAACCCGAAACCTCCTAACCTCAATCCGGGCAAAAGTACGCGCACAACATGAAACAATACCTGATGGAGGGCATCGGAACATTTCTTCTGGTGCTTTTGGTCATTTTGATCACCAACAACGTCCCTGCCGGCTCTGCGCCAATAGCGTATGGGGCGGCTGTGGCAGCCATGCTGTACGCCGGCAGGAACGTGTCCGGCACGCACTTTAATCCGGCCATGTCATTGGGCATGCTCATCCGGGGCGGACTGGAGCGCTGGGATTTCCCCTACTACCTCGCCGCACAAGCCGTCGGCAGTGTGCTGGGCGCCCTGATGGCAGTGTTTGTGATCCGCTGCGGCGGCACGACCGAAACCGTCCTGCGGACGTTCGATCCGTTCTGCGCGTTTTTTGCCGAAGCCGCCGGAACATTCGCCATCGGGCTTGTTTTCCTGAACACTACGGCCAAACCCGAAGAGAACAACGCTGTTTTCGGCATCGCCACCGGTTTTGCTGTCATGGCGGCGGCATTTGCCCTCGGAAATGTTTCCCCTGCCGCGTTCAACCCGGCGCTCTTGCTCGGGTATGCCATAGCTGGAAAAATCCTCTGGGGCGACTTATGGCCCGGACTGCTCGGCATGGCCGTCGGGGCCGCCATCGCCGCTTCCGTGTACCGGAGCCTGCACGAATCGAACACCCAAAACTGAACTTGCAGACAAATCATGCCCAACTACGACCTACTTTTCGAGGACGATTCGATGCTGGTGGTGAGCAAACCCGCCGGCCTGCTCACCATTCCCGATCGGTTCGGCAACAAGGACAGCCTCCAGTCTGCTCTCGAGCGCGACTTCGGCAAGGTGTTCGTGGTGCACCGGCTCGACCGGGAGACGAGCGGAATCCTGTGTTTCGCCCGCACCGAAGCAGCCCACCGGCACTTGTCCATGCAGTTCGAGCACCACTCGGTGGACAAATTTTACCTCGTGCTCGTAGACGGTAACGTGCACCAGGAGGAGGGCGAGATTGACAAGCCCATCGGGCCGCACCCGACGATTCCGAACAAAATGACCATCTCCCGAGCAGGCAAGCCCTCGCTCACGTTTTACCGGGTGCTGGAACAGTTCAAACAATACACCCTGCTGGAGGCACTGCTCAAGACCGGTCGCACGCACCAGGTGCGCGTACATTTCCAGAGCATCGGCTACCCCTTGGCCGTGGATGCGCTGTACGGCCGCCGTCCCGCGTTTTTTCTATCGGAAATAAAAGGCAAAGCCTACCGCTCCGGCAAGTTCAGCGGCGACGAACGCCCCCTCATGGAGCGCACCAGCCTGCACTCCTTCCGGTTGCGGCTCGACCACCCGGTCACGGGCGAGCGGCTGGAGTTCAAGGCCGAATTGCCCAAGGATTTCGATGCAGTGCTGAAGCAGTTGCGGAAATGGGGAGGGGTCTGATATTTGCCCTCCTCAGCCCTCGAGTAAGCGGACAAAACTCGACGCATTCGTCATATTCAATTTCAATAAATCTGTTTCGCCCGATCCTCTTTCAGCAGGGCAGGTACCTGTGCGTACTATTTTTGTCGGAGCACAAAACCTCCGAGCATGGACGAATCCTACGACCTCTTCCGCCAGCGCCCGCACGACATGTACTTCGAACAAGTGTTCAAGGTGCTGTCCGTGGCCTTGGAGTTGGTTAAAAAATTTCTACCGCCTGACCAAGTGGCGGCCCTAAACTTGAACACGCTCCAACTCTCGTCGGAGAGTTTCTTATCGGAGGAATTGCGAGAGTTTTTCTCCGATCTGATTTATACCTGCGAAACCGCCGATGCCGATCCGGTGCGGATATGTCTGCTGCTTGAGCACAAGAGCAGGAGTACAGGCCGTCGCATTTATGTACAACTGGGCAATTACCTGCGCGGGATACAGGACGAGGACATCAGCCAGAAGCGGCCCCGCTTCACGCTGACCATCCCGATCCTGTTCTACCACGGCAAGGCGCCGTGGAACCCCGGGCCACTTCGGGAGCATTACGGCAAGGTGCCAGCAGCCCTTGCGGGCTATGTCCCGCACTTCGACTTCGTCAAGGTGAACGTGCAGGCCATGCTCGACGAGGAAATCCGGGGCATGCAGGATGCGGTACTACTGCGCAACATTTTCCTAGTGTTCAAGCATGCGAGGGAGAACAAATTCATGAGGAAGCATTTCCACGAAGTACTTATTTTTGTCCACGAAAACTTAGCAGAGGAGATACTGTTAGGCCTGTTTCAGGCTACGTTCTTTTACCTGCATCTCGTCTCATCGTTAAAAAAACACGAAATCATGGAACTGGTAGAAACCTTGCCGCCACAATTGGAAAAAGAGGCAAAATTCACCTACGAGTACTTTTTGGAAGAGGGCTTTGAAAAAGGTATGAAAAAAGGTATCGAAAAGGGTATCGAAAACCTGCTCGTCGCCTTTTTGAAAAAGAACCCTGACTGGACCGACCAGCAGGTGGCCGCCTGTTTCGACATCACCGTGAGCACGGTGAAAAAAATACGGCTTGCCCTTCGCGAGAAAACGTAACAAGATAATTTTTCACCCGCTTGTTGGCCTGCTCTTTCCACCCCGTAACCGAAGTGCCGGAAAGAACAGGCGCGGTTAGTTCCCCTGAAAAACCAGTTTCCCGCTCCATTGGCGCTCGCCTTGGCGTATTTCGTACCAATACACACCTTTTTTATCAAACGCGGTGGCGGGGAGATGCTCGGTTTGGCCGCTCCAGGTTTTTTGCAACACGAGTTTGCCGCCGGAATCGAATACGCGTAGGGTAGCCTCCTCACCGCCTGTTTCATTCAGGCGCAGCCAGATGCCCGCCGACTCAAACGGATTGGGGAAAATTTCCAGGGCCACGCGATGTTCTGTTTCGGCATTTTCCCAGGACAAAACCGGCTGCAATGCCGAACCGTCCGCACGGAACGCCGCTGCAGGCGTGGGCGTCGCGCCAATCTGTAGCGCCTGGCTCAATTGCCCGGCCGAGCGGGCGCGGAATACCGCTGCAAACAGGCCGGATCTCCCCGTCGAAGCAGGTTTGGAGCCGGATTGTCGTACGCGTTCGGGATTTTCCAGACAAGCGGTGACACAACTGGCCCCATGCGGTTTCAGGGCAAAATGATCGGGCAGTACGCCGGGAGCCAAAGGCTCGATGGCACGGAGGCTCAACGTATTCGGATCAACTTTTATGGTGAATTGCGCTCCCGCCACGTCGGACCATTCGGCGGAAAATACCACTCGGAATTCCTCGCCTGCGGCAAAAGAGCGGTCGGCAGCATGCAAGCCCCAGTCGTCGTCGAAGCGGTCTTCGGAAGGGCCGATCAAGTCGGGCAGGGCATTCCCGTTCACGTCGCCCACTTTCAAGCCCACAAAATTGACCACTTGCGGTGGTGCGCCGGGCGCAAGCGGAACGCCTTCTGGGAACACGGTGGCAAAAGGGTTTAGTGGGTTTGGAAAAACGAAATCCGCCGGTACGAACCGCCACGAATCCACGTTGGCCAGGTCGGTATCGAGGCCGAGAATGAGCTTGCGGAGCGTCACGATGTCGCCCGTGGTCACCGAACGCGAATTGTTGGCATCGGCAGCGATCATTTTGTAGGGCGAATTCAGCGATTCAATGCCGAGGACGTGCCGGTTGATGAGCACGAGGTCGAAGGTACTCACGCCGTTGAGCGGGCTGCCGTCGCGCTTGGGGTACAGGCCGGTGGCCAAGCAGGGAGCGCCGGCGGCAATTTCAAAAATCCCGTCTGGGCCGGTGGTCTGCTGGGGCTGATCGCACACGATCACCTGGCCGACAGGCAGGTTGGCGTCGGTACGAACGACACCGCTGACGGCCACGTCAGGAGCGGTGGGGATCGCAAACACCGAGTCAATCGGAAATGTCCACAGCCCGCGGGCATACGAGGCGGCCATGAGTTCCTTGCGCACGGGGTTTCGCTCGATGTCGTACACCGGCACAAAGGGCATATTGCCCCCGAGGCGCTGCCAATGCGCACCGCCGTTTCGCGTAAAGTACACGCCGACATCATTGGCCACGAAAAGCACGCTGTCGGCATGGCCGGGCAGCACCAGCAGGTCGTTGACGGGAATGTTGGGCAGGTTGCCGCCGATGTCGGCCCAGGTAGCGCCGTTGTCGTTGGATCGGTGCACGTGCGGGATGTACTCGTTGTCCCGGAAGCCGGAATTGGTGACGAATAATCGGTTTGTGAGCGTCGGCGAGGCGGTGACGGAGGTGACGTAGCGATTGGGCAGCCCGGCGCTGATGTTGACCCAGTTGCCGGTGGGCTCGCGGCGCCACACGTTGCCGTCGGTGGTGCCGGCGAGCAGTTTTTCCGCCAGTACGGGCGACTCGTCGAGGCAGGAGATCGTGTGGAAACGCGCACCGTAGATGTTGCCATCGGTCAGGTCGCCGGAAATAACGCCCCATCCGCTACCGCTGTCGGAGAAATAGACCCGGTAGGTTCCGGCAAACAAGCGCGAGGGGGTATGCTTGCTCATGAAGTAGGGCATGTCCCAGTTGCAGCGGTCCTGAGTGCCAAGGCAAGGGTTACCGTACTGCCAGGACGCGCCGCCATCGGTGGTCTTGTGTATCTCGCCGTTTTGGGTTTCCACCCAGAACGTGAGCGGGTCTATGGGGTCGAAAGCACTCCGGAAGCCGTCGGCAGGAAACACGTGGTTCCAGTTGTTGTAGGTGTTGCTGTTGCCGCGCTGGATGCCGTTGTCCTGGGCGCCCGCCCAATAGTGGTTGGGTTCGTGCGGGTTGTACGAGGTGTGGTAAAATTGCGTAGTGGGCAGGTTGTGGCTCTTTGTCCACTGGTTTTGGCCCGCGCTGTGCCGGTACACGCCTCCGTCGGAGCCGAGATATCGTTTGCCTGTGGAGGCAAACTGAAGGTCGTGCACGTCGGCATGAGAATTGGCGGCAATCGCCCAGTTGGTGGTTCCGGCTTCCTTGCGCCATAGCACCACCCCGAGAAAATACACATCCTCGTCGTTGTTGGGGTTCAGGCGGATTTTTCCAAAATACCACCCGAAGTTGCCGCAGGCATCTTCCAGCGCGATGACGTTGACGGGTGTCCAGGTAGTGCCGCCGTTGACGGTTTTGTACATGGCGCCGGTTGTGGCCAAGGTATCAATGTACAACACGTACACCTTGTCGGGGTTTTGTTTGGATATGGCCAGCCCCGTGCGTCCGTTGATCCCGGTGGGCAAACCCCCGCCCATGAGGCTCCAGGTGGCGCCGCCGTCGGCGCTCTTGTACACACGGGCATGGGGGCCGTGTATGATGGATTCCTGATTGCTGCGGATGCGGTCCCAGAACGAGGCGTACAGCACCTGCGGGTTGGCGGAGTTGATGACCAGGTCGCTGGCCCCGGCCTGGTTGCTGACGAACAGTACGTTTTGCCAGGTGACGCCGCCGTCGGTGCTTTTGTACACGCCGCGTTTGTTGTCGCGAATGTATGGGTTGCCCATGACGGCGGCATACAGCGTGTTGGAGTTGGACGGATCCACATGCACCTTGGAAATGATGCCCTCCTGGCCAAGACCAAGGTAGCTCCAGGTCTCGCCCCCGTCGGTGCTTTTGTACACGCCGTGGCCGTTGAACACATACGCCGGCACGTTGGGGTCGCCGGTTCCGGCGTACAGGATATTGGGGTCGTTGGGGTCGTACGCGATATGGCCGATGGAGAGTTCGAGGTGGTCGTCGAACACGGGCCGCCAGGTGACGCCGCCGTCGGTGGTTTTGAAGATGCCGCCGGCGGAAAAGCCCGCCAGCACCGTGTTTTCATCCGTTGGATGCACGGCGAGGGTGTTCACGCGACCGCCCACGTTGCCGGGACCTTGCAAGGTCCAATCGGTAGCAGGGCCATTGTCGGCGGCAGGATTTTTTGCTTGCTTTTTGGCAAAGTCAGCCCTCAGGAAAGCGATATGTTTGCGCCATCCTTGCCAATCGAAGGCTTTGTCGGGATAGGAACGTTGCATGAAAAACTGGTCGTTCGGGGCTGATTTGCGCGTCAGCGCATCGGAACGACGATCAGAGGGCGTTTGTCGGCAAGCCGACAGGACAAGGACAAGGAAAAAAATGCCGTGGTAAAAAAAGCGCGTCATGGTGAATCGGTTTCTGATGGAAACGGGTCTGCAAAAATAGCGCCTCATTTTTGTCCGAAGCGCTTTGTGCTGCTTTAAAATGCCGCTTCGCGACTCATCGCTCATCACTCATCACTCATCACTCTTTGATCTACCTCCTGCTTTCCATCGCCTGTTCGGTTCTTTTGGGGTTTATCTTCAAACTGTTTGAGCGCTACCGCGTCCACACGTTTCAGGCCATCATGTTCAACTATTTCACCTGTCTGGGCTGCGGCTGGCTGCACGGCGGCAAATTGCCGTTCACCATCGCCGACCGCGAGGCGGAGTGGATGCCATACGCGTTGCTGCTCGGCGTGGTGTTCATTTCGGGTTTCAACACCGCCGCCCTCACGGTGCGGTACTTCGGCGTGACGGTGAGCCAGGTGATGCAAAAAATGTCCATCCTGATTACCGTGCCGTTTGCCATTCTGGCGTACGGAGAATCGTCGGGAGTAGCCAAACTGCTCGGCTTTGCCCTGGCATTGTGCTCCATCGTGCTGGTGAACTGGCCCCGGGCAGAACAGCAGGCCAGCAATTGCAGCGGTCTTGGCCGGTTGTGGATACCGTTGACGACCTGGGTACTGGCCGGCGTGATCGAGGTGGTGTTCGTGATCGTGCAGCACCACCAGATGACCGATCAGGGCGATCCGGCGTTTATCACCACGGTATTCAGCACGGCCGGCATATTGGGAGCAGTCGCGTGCTCGGTAGCCTGGGCCACCGGCCGGATGGATTTTTCGTGGCGGAACGCAGCAGCCGGGATCGTGCTCGGCATTCCGAACTACGGCAGCATGTTGTTCCTGCTGATGGCGCTCGGGAGCGGCATGGAAGCCTCACTGGCGTTTCCGCTCACCAACGTCGGGATCATTTTGGCCACAACCATCGGCGCGGTCGGGCTGTTTCAGGAGCGGCTCGGCCGGATCAACTGGTGGGGCATCGCCTTAGCCGTCGGGGCCATTGTGTTCATCTCCTTGTGATCGTCGTTATGGAAAAACAACCACCCGCATTCCAGGAAAACCAAACCTTTCACCCGTACAACGTCATGTTGTTCCTGCTGCTGTTCGGGCTAACCTTCCTGTTTCTGGCACTGACTGCCGGGTACTGCTACATCCGCGTCACGATGAACGTGCCGCCCGTGCAACTGCCTTGGCTCTTTTTCCTTAACACGGCGATCCTGCTCGGCAGCAGTTACACCATGATCCGGGCGAAAAAATGCTACCTCGTGGACAACACGGCGGGCTATCAGCAAAACCTGCGCGTGACCATTGGCCTGTCGCTGTTGTTCATGGTCATGCAGGGCGTGGCGTGGATGTGGCTGTTCAAAATCAACAGCATCGGCATGGGCACCTCTACCACGGCGGGCTTTCTGTACGTGCTGTCCATTGCGCATCTGGCGCACGTGGTGGCCGGACTGCCGTTTTTGATCGCCTTTTACCGGGCTGCGATCAAACACATGGTGGACCCGGTGACAGTGCTGGTGTATTTTTCCGACCCGGAAAAACGCCTGAAACTGCGCCTGCTCAGCATTTACTGGCACTTCCTCGACGTGCTTTGGATTTACTTGGTGCTGTTTCTCGGCATCAACTGGTTGATATGATCCCCTGCAATTTGAAGGGGGAACTTGCCGTTTAGGGAGCCGTTCTTCACCGGTGTTTTTCCATTGTCATGCTACGATTGTTCAAGTTTTTATTTTTTCTCGGATGGATACTCGCCTCCGGGTCATTGGTCGCACAAGAAAAACTGCGCCCGGCAGGGAAACTGTCCCCGGAGGCCATTGAAACATTGCGCCTGAGCGAAGACACCCTCGTAATTCTGTCGTTTGCCGTCGTGAACGACAGTTCGGCGGATACGCGTTTTCTGGCATGCCGTAGTTTGATCACGGCCTTGGTTCGGGCGCTCAAGACCGAAAATTCGTTCAGGTATCCGTTCGAGCGGCTGAAGAGCGTCTCGATGCTGGCCCCGCCGGACAGCAGTTTCCGGGTGTTCACATGGCAACTTTTTGTGAACGACTCCACCTACCGGCACTACGGCGCCATCCAGATGAACAGCAAGGAACTCAAGTTATTCCCCCTGATTGATCGGCGTTTCGAAATGGAAGGTTTGCCTACCCGGGAACAGTTGCCGCACAACCGCTGGTACGGCGCGGTGTATTTCAACCTGCGCCCCTTCGAAACCCGCCAAGGGCGCAAATACCTGCTTTTTGGGTTCGATGGATTTTCGTTTTTTGACAAACGCAAAGTGCTCGACGTGCTGAGTTTCGACGAGAAGGGGCAACCGGTGTTCGGCGCGCCGGTTTTTGAACGGGACGGCAAGACCGACGAGCAACGGATCATTCTGGAATATACTGCCGAAGCCAAGGTGCGACTAAATTGGGACGAACAGTACAAGATGATCCTCATGGATCACCTCATCCCCTACCCCAGCCCGTACACGGGCGGCATCATGTACATCCCCGACGGGAGTTACGACGGGTTCAAATTCGAGAAAGGGCGCTGGAAATTTGTGAACAAAGTGTTCAACGATTCGCAGGAGGAAGCGCCGAGGCCAAATCCGGTGCTGGACGAAAAAACCCGGCGGAACATTTTGGGCACTAGCGGGAAACCGCAGAAGAGTGGCAAGAAAAATTGATCGCTTTTGTCATTCCGAAGAAACTGTCCGCTCTACGGGGATAGGCATAAAAAATCCGTCCGCTCTACGATCACTCTCGTATAGCGGACGGATTTCTATGTAATGACAAACGCGGGTTGGCACCCGTAAAGCGAATGGTCTCCTGTGGAAGGACAAAAATCACCGCAGCACCGTCACATCACCCCGGTACAACAAAACGCGTCCATCGAGAAATTTCACCTCGACGAGGTACACGTACACGCCGGGTAGTACGTACTGGCCTTTGTACCTGCCATCCCAGCCTTCGGCGAAATCATTGTTGTTCGGAATGAACCCTTCGCGCTGGTACATGAGGTTGCCCCAGCGGTCGAAGATCCGCATGTAGTTGATGATTTCCACCCCTCTGCCAATGTTCGGGTTGAAGTGGTCGTTCAGCCCGTTCACATTGCCGGGGATGAATGCGTTGGGTATGTAGACGTTCCGGTTCGGGTCAATATTTATCTGGATGCTTCCGGTGGCTGAACACCCATTGGCATCGTACACCACAAGGGTGTACTGCTGCGATTCGTACGTGCGGGTGAACGGCTCCAGGGTGTCCGGGGTGCTCAGCAGCGTTGGCGGCGTCCAGTCGAAGTCTGCGACCGTGGCGCCGGAGATGATCGGGATCAATTGCAGGGAGTCTCCCAGTTCGATCTCCACCACATTCGGGTCGAACACGACCGTAATTTGTGCAGGTTCCTGGACAAAAATTGTGTCCGTGTATTCGCAACCAAGCCGATCCACGTATGTGATGTAGTGTTCCCCGCCGCCCATATTGATCGGGAAGCCCGGGTCGAGGTATACCCCAAAATCTAGGCTGTACTGGTACGGTTGGCCCGCGCCGCCAATGATGGTGTCAATGAACAGGGTAGTTTCCTCCCCAAAGCAAGGTATCGGTTCCCAAGGCAAAAAGGCTCCCTGTACAGGAGCCGGATCGCTCAGGATAATGCCCGTCTGAACGGCGGTACATCCTGCGTCATCCGTCACCGTGACCGAATATGTACCCGAGGTCAGGTTGTCGAGCGGGTTGGAGGTGTCCGTGAGCGGGCCGTTGCTGTTTGCCCAACTGTACGAATAGCCGCCGGTGCCGCCGGTAACCGTAAGCGCGAGCGTACCCGTGTTTCCGCCAAAACATAGCGGATTGCGGGAGTTGATCTGATCCTTTGTGGCCACGATTTGCGCCGGCTCCTCCACTTGCGTGACAAAAACCTGGGTGCAGCCATTATTGTCCGTAACCGTAAGGGAAACAGGGCCGGCCGGCAGATTGGAAGCCGTGGGTATAGTCGCTCCGCTGCTCCACAGGTAAGTGTACGGCAGGCCGTTGCCGCCGGTTACCGAGACCATCGAGCGACCGTCGGTTGAGCCAAAGCAGGATACCGAGTCGTTGGTGAACGTGGCGACAAAATCCGGCGGAGCGGAAATGAGCACCGAGTCTATGCGGAAACAGCCAAGGAGGGGATCGCGCACCGTCACCACGTTGTACCCCGGGCAGAGGTCAACGCGAACAGAGTCCGTGGATCCGTCGGCCCAGAGGAAATCAAAGTTGGCGGGCGTGCCACCGTAAGAGGTGACCAGCGTAACACCCCCGTCGCAAGAACCCGGGCAAGAAGCCGGCATGATGAGATTTTGAGCCAACGAAATACCCGGAGGGTTTGTCAGCGTGAATGTGCGAACCAACGTGCAGCCGCGCGAATCCGTGACGGTTACGGTGTAGGTGCCGGCAGGGATGTTGAAATTTACGGACGTGTTTTGGTTGTTCGACCAGTTGAAGATATAGTTCGGATTGCCCCCCTGCACGTCGATGGATATTCTTCCGTCGCTGTCGCCAAAGCAGGACGGTCGGGTCAGCAGGCTGTCGGCTAAGAACAGCGGTGTCACGCCTGCCAGGGTCACGGTATCAATATTGGCGCAGCCCTGCGCGTCGCGCACAGTCACAATATACGTGCCGCCAGCCAGATTGCTTACCTGCGGTGCATTGCCCACGGATATGCCGCCGAGCGTCGTCCACTGAAACGAAACAGCCGCAGGGGCATTCACCTGAAGACTACCGTCGAAGC
>Ga0268299_1000998_pt1 | contig 63308 bp, 59 predicted proteins | sample NOBtaG_FD_193484 | JGI IMG/M metagenome (GOLD analysis project Ga0268299, IMG submission 193484) | Activated sludge microbial communities from bioreactor in Nijmegen, Gelderland, Netherland - NOB reactor | ecosystem: Engineered > Bioreactor > Aerobic > Activated sludge | place: Netherlands...
GAGATCGTGAGGCAGCCGGTTCAGAAGGTCGTCGAACTGGTCTGCGAGTAGAGGGAGTGCTTGTTCCATTTTCTCATGGAATCATAACACTTTACCCAAAAGCTAAACTATTACTTTAACGCGTATGCCCCTCCGCCCCCTGCGGGGGCACCTCCCCGCGCTGCGCGCAGGGAGGAAAACATGAACTCGACAGCCCATCCTATGGGGGAGGGACTCGAGAAGTGTCCATTCCGTAGCAGCGAAGCCGGGGAGGAGAAGATATGCCTACGCCCCACGCTTGGGCGTGCGGTCGAACACGATCGGCTTGGGCCGATGCAGCGCCTTGACGAGGTGGACGCCGAGCGAGCGGGCGAGCATCGCGACCTGGCCGCCGACATATCGCAGCAGCACCATCGCGAAGCGGCCGGGCGACATCGCGCCGCCGCGGATGAAATTGTGCCCGGCGCGCAGGAAGGTCGTGGCGCAGAGCAGCACCCAGCCGAGCGTCACCAGGAAGAGCGCCAGCAGCGACGGGACGAGTGACGGTAGGAGCAGCCCCGCCAGCAGGCCCGAAACGACACCGACCAGCAGCACCGGCTGGTTGAGCGACATGCAGAGGTGCAGGAGCGCCGCGCCCTTGGCGCCCGGGGTTATGTCGCGGCTGCGCAGGATGTCGGGGAAGATGCGCAGCGAGACGTGGCGGAAGCCGTCCTGCCAGCGCTGCTGCTGGCGCAGCCAGGTCTTGCGGTCGGCCGGCAGCTCGCCGGGCACAGGCACGCTGGTCAGGAACAGGGCGCGCCAGCCCTTGACCCAGCCGCGGTAGGTGAGATCGAGGTCCTCGGTGACGGTGTCGCCCTTCCAGCCGCCGCCGGCCTCGATGGCGGCACGCTGCCAGATGCCGCAGGTGCCGTTGAACGGCAGCGGGTGGCCGGCCCAGCAGCGCGTGGCTTGCTCGATGCCGAGATGGGCGTCGAGCGTCACCATCTGCATCTCGGTCAGCGCGTTTTCGTGCGGATTGAGGAAGTCGAAGCGGGCCTGGACGAAGGCGGTGCGCGGCTCGGCGAAGAACGGCCGCATGCAGACGCGCAGGAAGTCGCGCGCGGGTACGTAGTCGACGTCGAAGATGGCGAAGTAGTCGTACGGCGTCTGCTGCATCGCCTCGTGCAGCGCGCCGCCCTTGTAGCCGCTGCGATCGGTGCGCTGCAGGGCGATCGCGTCGACGCCCTGGGCACGCAGCTCGGCCACGACGGTGCGGGCCAGCTCGGCGGTCTCGTCGGTGCTGTCGTCGAGCACCTGGATGTGCAGCTTGTCGCGCGGCCAGTCGAGCCGGGCGGCCGCCTCGATTCCCCGGCGCAGCACGCCGCCTTCGTTGAACGACGGGATCTGCACCACGACATGCGGCAGCGCGGCGTCGGGCGGCAGCGGCGTGGCGAGCAGCGCGCGCTCGCGGGCGAGCCCCTGCGCCTTCAGTCGATGATGCAGCACCACCATGTACAGCAGGCTGCCGATGAACGCGGCGAGCAGCACGCAGCAGGCGGCGAAGACCGCGGTGAGGACGAGTGCGAGCGTGGCGAGCACGGCCATCGGACGGTCAGATCCCTGTCTTGGGTGTGCGCTTGAACTCGGTCTTGCGACCGAAGCCCGCCGCGACGATGGCGCCGGCGTTGGCCGCCGCGAGATAGACGATCAGCGCCGGCACGCTGGCCGCGGTGACGATATACTGGACCAGATCGCCCCGCCTCAGCCGGCGGTAGGCCCCCCAGGTCATGCCGATCAGCACCGCGAGCAGGGTCACGAGCCACAGCCACAGCAGGAAGCGGAAGAAGCCGACGAGATGGCCATGGCCGACGATCGACAGCACCAGGCCAACGATGCCCACGGCCAGCATCGGGAAGATGAGCTGCTGGGCGAGCGCGATCGTGGTCACCAGCTTGGCCTCGCCGGACCACGCGGAGCCCCAGATCCGGCCGAGCAGCTTCCGCGCGACCTGGACGAAGCCCTTCGACCAGCGGCTCTGCTGGTGAGAGTAGCTGTCGAGCCGCTCGGGCAACTCGCCGACGACGTGCGGCTCCATCAGGAACACGCCGTGCCAGCCGGCGAGCGAGGTGCGCAGGACGAGATCCAGGTCCTCCGACAGCGTGTCGTGCGACCAGCCTCCCGCCTCCTCGACCGCCGCACGCCGCCAGATGCCGCCGGTGCCGTTGAACTGGAACGGCACGCCGCGCCGCGCCCGCACGTCCTGCTCGACGGCAAAGTGAGCGTCCTGCATGAGCCGCTGGGCGCGGGTCAGCCAGGTGCGCGCGCCGTTGCCCCATTCGATGCGGGTCTGCACGAAGGCGGCCTTCGGCTCGGCGAGCAGCGCCGCCATGGCGCCGCGCAGCCACCCGGGCGGCGGCACGAAATCGGCATCGAAAACCGCCACGAAGGGCGCCTCCGAGCGGGCGAGGCCGGCCGCCAGGGCACCCGCCTTGAAGCCGCGGCGATCGCTCCGCCGGATATGCGCGATGGCCACCCCCTGGCGCTCGAGCCGGCGCACGACGTGACCGGCGATGTCGGACGTGATGTCGGTGCTGTCGTCGAGAAGCTGCACCGACAGCCGATCGCGCGGCCAGTCGAGGGCGGCAGCGGCCAAGAGCGCCCGCTCGACCACGCTGGGCTCGTTGAACACCGGAATCTGCACCAGCACGTGCGGCAGGTCGGCCGGCAGGGTGGTGGCGACCGGCGCGGCCGCCGGCCGCTCGAACAGCCAGTAGACCAGATAGAGGAAGTAGCCCGCGATGGCGAACTGCGCCAGGAAGGCCAGCAGCACAACAAGGTCGGCCAGGATCAGCAGCACGGCTGCCCGCCGCTCAGTGGTAGTGGATCGGCACTTCGAAGCAGCGGCCGTCCTCGATATGGAGGCGGCGCGACGCCACGTCGAAGATGCGCTCGTCGTGCGTCGACAGCACGACCGCGCACTTGGCGCGCATGGCGAGGTCCTTGAGCTGGTCGACGACCAGGCGCCCGGCGACGCGGTCGAGCGCCGAGGTCGGCTCGTCGGCGATGATCAGGTCGGGCAGTCCGATCATGACGCGGGCGATGGCGACGCGCTGCTGCTGGCCGCCCGACAGCTCGTCCGGCCAGGAATCGATCTTGTCGCCGAGACCGAGCAAACCCAGCAGATGCCGAGCCCGCGGCTCGTCCCAGGCCGGATCTGACAAGGGCGTGGTCGACACGCCGGCCACGACGTTCTGCAACGCCGTCAGCGACGACAGAAGGTTGCGCTTCTGGAACAGGAAGCGAATGCGGTTGCGCAGCACGTCGAGGGCGCGGCCCTGCATGCCGACGATGTCGGTGCCGAGCAGACGCAACTTGCCTTCGGAGGGCCGGCGCATCGTGCCCAGGATCGTGAGCAGGGTCGTCTTGCCCGAGCCGGACGGGCCGGTGACGATCAGCAGCTCGCCCTCGCGGACCTGCATGTTGATGTCGAACAGCACGTCGGTCCGCTGCGGCCCCTCGCCGTAGTGGTGGTGGACGTCAACGGTCTCGACGACCGGAGGCCCGAAAGTGTCGCTGCCGGCCGACATGGTCACTCGAACAGCATGATGGGATCGACCTTCCACAGGCGCCGGATCGCGAACAGGCTCGACACCACGGTCATGATCACGCACGCGGTCAGGGCAACCACCATCTCGCGCAGGCCCATCGTCATGCCGAGGTGCATGGCGGCCTCGGTGGCGCCATACACCATTCGCCCAAGGGTAAACGACAACAGGAAGGATGGCGTGATGATCGCGGCGCCGATCTGGCCGATCATGAACAGGAAGAACCACCAGCCGTAGCCCAGGCTCTTCAGGATGGCGTACTCGGGCAGGTAGAAGCGGATGATCTGGTACTGAGCGTAGTAGATGAACACCATGCCGATCATGACACCCATCAGGAACCCGAGATCGGTGATGTAGCCGACCGGGGTCTCGCGCGACCAGTAATTGCGCTCCCGCCTCTCGAACTCCTGCAGGGTGATCGCCTCGCCGCGGCCGGCCAGCGACCGATTGAGCTGGGCCTGGGTCGCGGCCGGGTCGAAGCCCGGCGCCAGCTTGATGGCGATGAAGGCCGGCCGGTCCGACCACCAGGCGCCGAACACCTCGGCCATGGTCTGCTCGGACATCATGACTGCGCCGTCGTTCAGCACGTTCGGACCGACGGCGAAGTTCCCGACGACGAAAAGCTGGCGCAGCAGGCCGCGATTGTCGGGCGGCCCGAGCACCGGGACCTCCTTTCCGGACTCGGCCTGCTCGGCGAGGCTGCCGAAGTAGGGCCTGGACTCCCGGTCGTAGAGGATGCGGCGGGTTTCGCGCAGCTTGTAGCGATTGTCCCGCAGGCCCGGTACGTCGACCGCCGGACGCTCGGGATCGATGGCGTACCAGGCAATTCGACGCGAGGTCGGCATTCCGGGATGCTGGATCGACATCACGCCGAACCAGAACGGCGCCGTGTTGACCACCGCCGGGTTGGTCTCGACGATATCGGCGACGGCGACCGGGACCTCGGTGTGCAGCTGCAGCGACTTGAAGCCGTAGGGCACGACCACGAGATCGCCGTTGACCATGCGATGGAGCCTGATCGACGATTCGTAGACCGCACGCTCGATGCCGAGCTGGGCGAAGATGACCAGCAGGCTCGCGGTGACGCCGGCCAGCGACAGGAGCGTGCTGGTGCGCTGGCGCTTTAGCTGCTGGGCGCCGAGCGGCATCGACCGCGCCGTGCGCGCTGCCTCGCGCAAGCGGGCGAACGAGAACTGCGGCCGCCAGCGCAGCAGGCGTGACAGCCGCCCCCGCAGCGCCGGCACGTCAGGCAGGACGAGGGCCATCAGTGAAAGGTGACGCGGGTCTCGCGTCCCAGCACCTGCGGCATGCTGGACGGGTCGTCGATCTCGATCTCGACCTGGACGACGCGAGCATCGGTCGATGTGCCTCCATCGGGCTCGACGCGCTGCATGCGCTTCACGGTGGGCGCGACCCGCGCGATCGTGCCCTTGAAGATCGTCGAGCTGCCGCGGAACGTGACGTCGACCTTGCCGCCCGGTGCGACCCGCCCGATCTGCAGCTCGTCGACGTCGGCCAGGACGCGCAGCTGCCGCATGTCGACGACCTTGGCGATGCCGGCGCCGCCGATCCGCTCGCCCTGGCGGGCGAAAATCTGGACGATGATGCCGTCGAGGGGAGACCGGACAAGCGACTCCTCTCGCTGAGTCTTGGCCGTGTCGAGGCTCGCCTGGGCATTGGCGATGTCGAGCTCGATCAACTTCAAGTCGGCAGCGAGCGACTGCTTCTGGAGGAACAGCGAGGTCTTCTGCCGCTCGAGATTCTGCTGCGCCAGGCTGAGCTCGAGCTCCTTCTGGTCGGGCGGCTTGGCGGAGCGTTGCAGCTCGAGCGCCTTCAGCCGGTTATCGTCGATCGTCGTCTTGATCGCCGCCTCCTGCATGGCGATCTGGGTGACGCGCGCGCCGGTCGTCATGGTCTCGCGCAGCTGCTTCATCTTCTCCAGGCCAGCTTCGGCCGTGCGAACGGCGACGTCGGCACGCGGATAGTTCGACAGCACGGCGACGATCTCGTCCTTCTTGACGGTCTGGCCGTCTTTGATTCGCAGCTCGATCAGCGTGGAGCCGCCCGCGGGATCGCCGGCGATCACCGCCGTGCCGGCCGGCGCATCGGTATAACCGCGGGCGATCAGTGCCGGCTGGCCGGGCTGCTGCGGGGCATCCTGTGCGCTGCTGGTCTGCCGGCTCGGCGCCATCCACATGGCCAATCCGGCCAGGAAGACCACGCACACCAGCGCGGTCGCTCCCCACCTGAATTTTTTCGCTCGGGCCATCGTTGAAGCCTACCAGAATTCCCTGCGCGGCGCTCGCTGGCCGCTCTAGAAGGTTGTGGTGATCGGCAGGGTGCCCCGGGCAATGCCGATGATCGAGAACGTACGGTAGATGGCCGTCAGGGCCTTGTCGTACTCGTACAGAGGCGCGTTCGTCACATAGATCACGTCGCGCGCCTGAACCCCAAACTGCTGGGCTACAAAGATAGACACCGGCTGAAAGAGGTCCAGTCGAAAAACGCGGGCCCGGGCTGTGGGATTCGTCAGCAAATCCCCCATTCTGAACACATAAACGCCGGTTTTGTTTGCTCGCTGGTCGGCCAGGCCACCGACGTTGCCGAGCGCCTCGAGAAGGCTGAGGTCGTGCTTGCTCAGCTCGACATTGCCCGATTTCTGGACCGCGCCCAACACCGTGTAGACGCGCTGGTTGACGCGCACGACGATCTCGTCGTTCTTCTGGACCGGGATATCACCGCCGGCCAGCAGGTCGGAAAATTGCGCCGTCAGGATGACATGGCCCTGGCGACGAACCACCACTTGCAGGGCATTGGCTGCGGAGGTCGAGCCCTGGACGCCGCCGGGGCCCCCTGCCTTGTTGATCGCATCGACGACGGTTCGAACGCCTTCGAGCAGCGAGATGCGGCCCGGCGACTTGACATCGCCCGACACCGCCACTGTCTGCCCGCGCACGGTGTCGAACTCGACGATGACCTCGGGATCCTGCGCCTTGTTGCCCAGCTGCTGGATGATCTTGCGCTCGATCTGCGGCAGATCGAGCCCGGCCACGTGGACCGTCCCGACGAATGGGACGCTGATGGTGCCGTCCTCGGCGACGCGCTGGGTGCCGAGATCGGAGCTGCTCGTCTGGATGGTCGGGAAGATGTTGCCGGCGTAGCGCTCGAAGATGCGCACCTTGAGCGAGTCGCCGGGCGCCACCGAGACCCGCACGCCCGAAGACAGGTTGCCGGTCGTCGAGGGGCGATCGACCGGCTGCGAGCGGTACCCCACGACCGTGGTCGGCGTGAGGTCGATGACATCGAACGGCAGCGCTTCCGTGCTCGTGCCCTGGGCACCCCCCATCCAAGGGCCGTCGCCGGGCAAAGCGGTGCACGCACTGACGCCTAGAGCCAAGCCGAGAACAATGGCAATCGTTCGCGCCGCAGCGCGCAGCCAGCTCGAAGTCGTCAAATTCCGATCTCCGTCCGGAACGGACACCATATATCGGCCGGCGCCCGCGCCCATCCCATGACCTTGTATCAGCCGGCTGGTAATTAACCCGCGGCGGCGCGCCCGTGCAAGCGCCGGACCGGCTCGACCGGCGGCCCGCCGCGCAATCTCTGCTCGGCCTCCGCCACCGACTCCGCCACATCGAAGAGCTGTGCAAAGCCGCTCACCAGGAGACAGTCGGCGGCCGCGCCGCTGAAGCTGCAGAACACGATACGGGCCTCGACCTCGGCGGCGCGATGCAAGGCAATCGCCAGAACCCGTACGCCCGCGGCGCTCATGTACCCCACCTGACTGCCGTCCACGATGACTCGCGCGCCGGGACGCAGGGCGCCAACAATCGACGTCTCGACCGCCGACGATGTCTCGGAATCGACGCGTTCGGGCAGTCGGACGGTCGTGATGTCGGCCATGCTGTCGGTCCTCATACGTATCGCCCGGAAGCGCCATCCCCGGCCGGACGCCACCCGGCGACGAGATCGGTACCCCGCCAGTCGATCCTGCGACGGCCTCGCCAGGCCTGGACGAGGAGGACCGGAACAAGGGTTTCACGCACGACGGATGCAGCCCAGGCCCGCGGCCCGAAGGGCAGGCCATAGGCCGCCAGGAACCAGGCCTCGGCCGCGAACCAGGCGGCGCTATGGGCGAGCACGGCCAGTGCTATGGACTCTGGCCCCCAGCCCAGGGAGGCGAGGCCCGCGGCCCCGGCCGCGCCCGAGACGAGCCAGCCGATCGCCGGGTCGAGCAGCGCCAGCATCCTGACCTCCCGCGTCAGGTTGAGACGGGTCGACGCCCAGCGGACCTGGCGGCGCCAGACATCGGACCACTTGCGATGGCCGACCGGCATGTGCGGCATGGTGTTGCCGAGCCAGGTGGTCCGCCCGCCGCGGTCGCGCATCGTGCGCACGATGGAATAGTCGTCGGCGATGTAGTTGAGGAAAGCCTGATGGCCGCCGATTTCCGCCAGCACGTCCCTGGCGAAGACCGTCATGCCGCCCGATGCGACCGGCATGCCGAGCCGGTCGGCCGCCAGCAGGAAGCGCGCCTGGTGACCGTTGATGTAGGCGCATTCGAGCTCGGCGGCAAAGTTCGCCGGCAGCCAGCCGGCCTTGAGCCCAAGCACCAGCCCCACCTTGTCGGACAGTTCCGTCGCTGCACGCCGAAGGTCGTCCAGCGTCACGGCGACACCCGCATCGCACAGCACGACGACGGGCCGGCTGGCCGCCTCCAGCCCCTTGCGCACGTTGTTCATCTTGGGATTGAAGGTGTCGTCGCTGCCGATCAGGATCGGCGCGGCAGGCCACGAGGCGCGCACCTGCTCGATCGCGTCGTCTCCCTCCCCGGCAACGCAGATCAGCACCTCCGCTCCCCGGCGCGAGAGTTGCTCCAGGGCACAGATGTAGTCATGCGAGGCGTCGGAACGGCCCGCCAGCGGCGCCACGATGCTGAAATCCGCCGCAGCATGCTGCGGCGGCGCGGCCGCCCGGCGGCGGCGCGCCAGGGCGGCGCTGAGCCATTGGATCATCATGGTGAAGGCCCACCATCCCAATCCAGCCCAGGCGAGGACGGCGGCGAGCATCGGCCATCACTCGGCGGCGGAGAAGCGATGGATGTCATCCTTCTCCATCGCCATCGCCCGATGATAGGCACGAATCACCGTGCTGGGATCGCCCTGCGCCCGAATCCGCCCCTCCTCGATCCAGATCGCGCGATTGCACAGCCGGCGCACCTCGGCAGTCGAGTGGGAGACGAACAGCAGCGTGCCGCTCTTGCGGAAGTCGTCGATCCAGTCGAGGCACTTGCGCTGAAAGGCGGCATCGCCCACGGCGAGCGCCTCGTCGACCACCAGGATCTCGGCATCGACGTGCGCGCAGATGGCGAAGGCCAGCCTGGTCTTCATGCCCATCGAGTAGTGCTTTACCGGTTGCTCCATGTAGTCGCCGATTCCGGCGAACTCGCAGATCGACGCGAACTTGCGCAGCACCTCCGGCCGCTTGAGCCCGAGCACGGCGCCGCCGATCATGATGTTCTCGCGCCCCGACAGCTCGGTGTCGAAGGTGGCGCCCAGCGCCAGAACCGGCGCGATCCGGCCAGTCACTCTGAGCTCGCCGTTGCTCGGCAGGGTCATGCCGCAGATCACCTGCAGCAGGGTCGACTTGCCGCAGCCGTTGCGCCCAAGGATGCCGATGCTGTCGCCGCGGTAGACGTCGAGATCGATGTCGCGCAGCACCCAGAACGGCTTGAAGTACGACTTCCACCAGCCCAGCATGACTTGCTTCAGCCAGTCGCTGCGGCGCGCATAGAGCTGGTAGGCTTTTCCGAGGTGCCGGGCGCGTACGACGACTTCAGAGGACGTCGACGATGACATTCCGATACCTGTCGTAGAACCAGTAGCCGAAGTAAAAGGTGAACGAGGCGGTGAACAGCGCCCAGGCGCAGACCAGCGGATTGGGCGCCCGGCCGAGCAGCGCGATGTCGCGCGTGATCTCGACATAGGCGGTCAGCGCATTGGCATAGATGATCAGATCGAACGGCGCCGACAGCATCTCGTGCGGGTAGAAGACGGGGGTGGCGAACATGAACAGCGGCACCACGCTGATCATCAGGTAACCGGCATCGCGCGTGAACGCCCCGACCGCGCACAGGAACCAGGCCATGCCGACCAGGAAAGCCATCAATGGCAGGAACACCAGCGGGATAAACACGACGGTCCATGGCAGTCCCCGGGTGACCAGGAGCTGAAACAGCAGCATCACGCCGACGGAGATGGCGGCATAGGCCGTCGCCCGGAGCGTCGAGATCACCGCCAGCATGTCGCTGGGGAAGATCGTCTGCTTGATGAAATGGGCATACTCGTGCAGCAGCATCGGCGCCCGAAACGCCATCTCCGAGAAGAAATTGAAGATGACGATGCCGCTGAAGATGAACAGGGCATAGGCGACCTGCGGCCCGCCGCTGATGTCGGTGACCGGCAGCTTCATGGTCGTGCGGAAGGCGAACGTGTAGACCGCGATGGCGAGCAACGGCGCGATCACGGCCCAAATCCACCCGGCCGCCGAGCCCTTGAAGCGGTCGCGGACCTCGCGGCGCAGGATCGCCTGGATGAGGTCCTGATGATACCACATCTGCAGGAACGGCCGGACCAGGAAACGGGTAAAGCGCTCCCCGGGAGCGAGCTGCTCGACCACGATCTGCTTGCCGTTGACGACGTTCACCGACGGCATGAGCCGCGCGTCTCCTTCTCGCCTGCGTTGGTGAGCCCGGTAGGGATCGAACCTACGACCACCTGATTAAAAGTCAGATGCTCTACCGCTGAGCTACGGGCTCGCCCCGAGGTCGCGCCGACGGCCGAAACCCCGCGCGGCGCCCGTATAAGATGCGCCGGCCCGACGGTCAACGCGCTCCCGGCCGGTTTCGACCCAGCCCGGCTCGCATCGGCTGCCCTCAGGAGTGCCCGAACTTGGCCTTCAGTCGCTTGAACACCTTGCTGGATACGAACTGCGACGTGTCGCCGCCCAGGCGCGCAATATCCTTCACCAGGGACGAGGCGATGAACTGGTGCCGGTCGGACGCCATCAGGAAGATGGTCTCGACATTGGGCTCCATGCGGGCATTCATGTTGGCCATCTGGATCTCGTACTCGAAATCCGAGACCGCCCGCAGGCCGCGAATGATGACCGACGCGCCGACCTCGCGGGCGAAATGGATCAAGAGGCCCTCGAAAGGCACGACCAGGATGCGCTCCTTGTCGGCCTGCGAGAAATCGTCGATGTCGTCCCTGATGATCTCCATGCGCTCTTCGAGCGAGAACAACGGTCCCTTGCCGATGTTGATGGCCGGGCCGATGACCAGCCGATCGACGAGCCGCAGCGAGCGCCGCACGACTTCCATGTGCCCGCTTGTCACGGGATCGAACGTGCCCGGATAAACACCGGTGCGTTCTGAAGCCATCTCTCCCCCTTGTGCGCCAGTTGCGGCGGCGAAGTCTTAGCGACACGGGAGTGCCTTATCCACCGTTTGTTTCGGAAAGGCCGCTGTCGTCGCCGTCACCATCGCTCTCGTTGCCGTTGGCTGCGTCGTCCTCGCCGATCCGCACCGCGGACACCACGCGCTCGCCTTCGCTGACATTGACGATGCGGACGCCGCGGGCGGCTCGTCCCGCGATGCGAATTCCGTCCACCGGGCACCGGATCAGCGTGCCGGCGTCGGTCATCAGCATGATCTCGTCACTGTCAAGAACGGCAAACGCCGCCACCACCTCGCCGCCCTTGGCGAGGCTCATCAGCTCGACGCCCTTGCCGCCGCGACCGGTCACCCGATACTCGTACGCCGACGTCCGCTTTCCGAAGCCGCTCGACGCAACGGTGAGCACGAACTCCTCCTTGGCCTGCAGCTCGGCGAAGCGCTCGGACGACAGTGCGTCGACCGAGCCGGTCGCCTCCTCCCCCGGCGCCTCGTCCTCGGCGGTCTCGGCCTGTCGCAGCGCGCGCGACTGGCGCAGGTAGGCGTCGCGCTCCTCGGTGGCGATGCCCTTGCCGTTGTCGAACAGCGACATCGAGATCACCTCGTCGCCCTCGGCGAGCGCAATGCCGCGCACGCCGGTCGAGGCTCGGCTCTGGAACACGCGCACGGTCGCCACCGGGAAGCGCATCGCACGGCCCTGTCGCGTCGCCAGCAGGACGTCCTGGTCCTCGGTGCAGACGCTGACGCCGATCAGGCGGTCGCCGGCATCTTCGCCCTCGAACTTCATGGCGATCTTGCCGCTTTGGTGGACATTGACAAAATCGCTGAGCTCGTTGCGCCGGACGCCACCACGCGCCGTCGCGAAGACGACGTTGAGGGTCGACCAGCTGGCCTCGTCCTCCGGCATCGGCATGACGGCGCTGATGGTCTCGCCCTCGGAGAGCGGCAGCAGGTTGACGAAGGCCTTGCCGCGTGCCTGCGGCGCACCGAGCGGCAGCCGCCATACCTTGAGCTTGTAGACGATGCCGCGGCTGGAGAAGAACAGCACGGGCGTATGGGTATTGGCGACGAACAGACGCGATACGAAATCGTCCTCGCGGGTCGCCATGCCAGCCCGGCCCTTGCCGCCGCGGCGCTGCGCCCGGTAGGCCGACACCGGCACGCGCTTGACGTAGCCGCCGTGCGTCACCGTCACGACCATGTCCTCACGCTGAATCAGGTCCTCGATGTCCTGCTCGAACTCGTTGTCGACGATCTCGGTGCGCCGCGGCGTCGCGTACTGCTCCTTGATCTCGACCAGCTCCTTGCGCATCAGCGCGAACAGCTTGTCGCGATCACCGAGCAGCTCGAGATAACCTTCGATCAGCTTGGCTACCTCGGTCAGCTCCTCCGAGATCTTGTCTCGTTCCAGCCCGGTCAGGCGCTGCAGGCGCAAATCGAGGATGGCGCGGGCCTGAGCCTCGGAGAGCCGGTAAGTTCCGTCGGCCGACACCTCGCGTCCCGGCTCGGCGATCAAGGCGATCAGCGGCGCCACGTCGGCGGCCGGCCAGTCGCGGGCCAGCAGGCGCTCGCGGGCCACAGCGGGGTCGGGTGCCCGCCGGATCAGCTCGATCACCTCGTCGATGTTGGCGACGGCGATCGCCAGGCCGACCAGGATATGGGCGCGATCACGGGCGGCCGCGAGCTCGTACTTGGCACGCCGCGTCATCACCTCGGCACGGAACCGGATGAAGGCCTCGAGCAGCTCCTTGAGGCTCATCAGCCTCGGCCGGCCGCCGTCGAGCGCCAGCGCGTTGACGCCGAACGTCGTCTGCAGCGGCGTGTAGCGATAGAGCTGATTCAGGACGACGTCGGCCATCGCGTCGCGTTTCAGGTCGATCACCAGCCGGACGCCGTCGCGGTCGCTTTCATCGCGGATCTCGGCGACACCTTCGACCTTCTTGTCGCGCACCACCTCGGCGATGCGCTCGTGCAGGCGCGCCTTGTTCTCCTGGTAGGGGATCTCCGAGACGATGATCGATTCGCGCCCGCTGCGCCCCTCCTCGATCCGGGTACGTGCCCGCATGATCAGGGAACCGCGGCCGAGCTCGTAGGCGGCGCGAATGCCGTTGCGGCCGAGAATCGTGGCCCCGGTCGGGAAATCCGGGCCCGGGATGTATTCCATTACCTGCTGGATGGTGAGCGCCGGGTTGTCGATCAGCGCACAGCACCCGTCGATCAGCTCGCCGAGATTGTGCGGCGGGATGTTGGTCGCCATGCCGACGGCGATGCCGCCGGCGCCGTTTGCCAGAAGGTTGGGAAAGGCTGCCGGCAGGACCGTCGGCTCCTGCCCGGTCTCGTCGTAGTTCGGCTGGAAATCGACCGTGTCCTTGTCGATGTCGGCCAGCAGCGTTTCCGCGACGCGCGCGAGCCGCGCCTCGGTGTAGCGCATGGCCGCCGGAGGATCGGCGTCCATCGAGCCGAAATTGCCCTGGCCCGAGATCAGCGGCAGCCGCATCGAGAAGACCTGCGCCATGCGAACCATGGCGTCGTAGATCGCGGAGTCGCCGTGCGGGTGATACTTGCCCATCACGTCGCCGACGATGCGGGCCGACTTTCGGAAGGCGTGGGTCGAATCGTAGCCGCTCTCCTTCATCGAGTAGAGGATGCGGCGTTGTACAGGCTTGAGGCCGTCGCGGGCATCGGGCAGCGCGCGCGCCACGATCACGCTCATGGCGTAGTCGAGGTACGACCGGCGCATCTCCTCTTCGATCGTGATCGGGGCGATGTCGTGCGGGGTCGGCGGCGGAGGCGATTCGTCGGGCGGCGGCGGCGGCGCCGGCGGAAGGGTCGTATCGTCGCTCACAGATACCTGGATTTTCTCGTTTTCAGGGCCCTGCCAGGGTGCCCGGCGGAACGGATTTGCACCCTAGCAGCCCACGCCCCGAAGACCAACAAAAAACGCTTTGGGGACAGCCCTTTAACACTCTGATTTCATTAGCTAAATTGGCGTCGAAAACCAGACTCCGGAAGGTCCCCGTTTGGCTGCCAAATCTGTGCAAAGGTCGGCTCCGCCGACTGTCCCGGTCGCGATATTCGACCTGGGAGGCGTGCTGCTCGACTGGAACCCGCGCCACCTCTACCGCAAGCTCATCCCCGACCCCGCCGAGATGGAAGATTTTCTCGCCAAGGTGGCGACGACGGAATGGCACGCCGGCCAGGATCGCGGTGGGGACCCGGTCGAGGCGACACGGCTCCTCAAGTCGCGACATCCTGGCCTGGAGGCGCTGATCGAGGCCTTCTACGACCGTTTCGACGAGATGTGCGATCACGGCTTCCCGGAGATGACGGCGCTGGTCGAACGCCTGCACGATGCGGGAACGCCTCTCTACCTGCTGTCGAATGCACCGGGCTTTCTCGACGCCTGGGTGCGCGGCCCGGGGCAGCGGCGACATCCTTTCCTCGCCTGTTTCCGAGAGTACGTGGTGTCCGGGCGCGTCGGCCATCTCAAGCCCGCGCCGGCGATCTATGATCTGGTGTGCCGGGCCGGCGGATTCGCGCCGGGCGCAGCGGTGTTCATCGACGACAGCCTGCCCAACGTGCTGGGCGCCCGCGCCTTCGGCATGCAGGCCATCCATCACGTGAGCGCCGACCGGACAATCGATGGCCTGCGCACCCTCGGCCTGCCTGCCTGATGCGCGCTCCAGGCGAACTACTGCAGCCGCTCGCGGAACTCCGCGACGGCCGCAACCGGTGCCTTGGCATAGGTGCTCCGGCGGCTGACGACGACGCTGGTGATTGACCGCAGCGCCAGAGCCATCTCGGTGGCCTTGGCCACGACGGCAATGCCGTTCAGCACCGGCGCGCCGTCAATGACGAACGGGCTCTCGCGGGCGAACAACAGCATCGGCAGGCCGCCGGCGGGAATGATCACCTCGGCGCCTCTCTCGATCAGCGGCTTCACCTGTGCCACGAACTGGGCGCGCACGGCAGCGTAGGCCTCTTCGTCGGTGAACGCCTTCATGAAGGCCGGCAGGTTCATCTCGAGGGCCGTCGTGCCGACGACGCGCTCGCCGAGCCCATGCAGGCGCACCTGGCGGTCATGCCAGGGGATGAAGATGGGATCGATCGTGACCAGCCCGATCCGGTATCCCATGGTCAGGGCCGAGAGGAGGTTCGCTTCCCCCAAGGCGATCACGGGAATGTCCAGGGAACTGCGAATCTCGAGCAGGCCGGGTTCCTGAAAGTGCCCGATCACGAAGGCGTCGTATCCCGCCTTCTCGGCGTCCAGGGCATTCCCGATGATCTGCGCGGCGCAGCGAAACTCGGTCAGGGGATGAAACGAACGATCCGGCGGATCGAGGCCATGGACCTCGAAACGATGGCCAGGGTTCGCGACGCGGTCGAGCTGCGCCTGCAGGCGTTCGATGTACGGCGCCTGCTCGACCGGATGGACGAAGCTCTGGTACCAGATGCGGGCCTGACCCTGCGGCATTGGCGTTAGAACGGAATGTCGTCGTCGAGGTCCTTGCTGCCGCCACGCGCCGCCGGTCGGCCGCCACCGCCACCGCCGCCAGGCATCGGGCCGCCCATGTCGTCGTCCATGCCGCCGCCGCCCGTGCCACCGCCGCCCATGTCGCCGCCGCCGCCGCTGCGGCCATCGAGCATGGTCAGCGCGCCGCCGAAGCGCGGAATCACGACTTCCGTCGTATAGCGCTCCTGGCCGCCCTGGTCGGTCCATTTGCGGGTCGAGAGCTGGCCCTCGATGTAAACCTTGGAGCCCTTGTGCACATATTTCTGCACCACCTCGGCGAGCTTCTCGTTGAAGATCACCACCCGATGCCATTCGGTGCGCTCCTTGCGCTCGCCCGTCTGACGATCGCGCCAGTTTTCGGACGTGGCCACCGACATGTTGATCACGGGTCGACCATCCTGCATTGACCGCACTTCGGGGTCGCGGCCGAGATTGCCGACCAGGATGACCTTGTTCACGCTGCCCGCCATGGGGGCCTCCTCTGCTTTCCCGGTGCCGCGGGACGCAGCACCTACCTCACACCGGGCAAGGTAACGCCGACGCCCTGTGGGCAGCCACCAATTTCAGGTTGCGAACCGGACCGCCGGCGACGCGTGAGCGGAGCTCATGCCGGCCCTCCGACATTTCATTCGTCCACTCGGTGCGCCCGCCCCTATGAAGTGCGCCATTATGCGTAAAGCGTTCCACGTCGCCGAGCTGTCGCGCGGGCAGGCCTATACCATCCTGGGTTCGGCCGCGCTGATGATGACCCTGGCCATGGGCATCCGGCAGAACCTCGGCCTGTTCCAGGCACCGGCCTCGCGCGAGCTGGGCATCGCCATCTCCGACTTCGCGCTAGCCATCTCAGTGCAGCAGGTCGCCTGGGGATTGAGCCAGCCGTTCGCCGGCATCCTGGCCGACAAGCACGGTACGCGTTGGGTGTCGCTGGCCGGCAGCCTCGTCCTGGTCGCCGGGTTGTGGCTGACGGCGACTGCCGAGAACGCGCTGCCGATCGTCATCGGCTCGGGCGTGCTGTTCGGGATCGCGCTCGCCTGCACGACATCGGGCATCACCGCCAACATCGCCGCGCGCGTTGTCCGGCCCGAGCGCCGAACCCTGGCGTTCGGGATCGTCTCGGCGGCCGGATCGGTAGGCACGATGGTGACGGCGCCGCTCGCCGCCTGGCTGCTGACCCACGACGGCTGGCGCGCCGGCGTGTGGGCTTTCGCGCTCCTCGCCGTGCTGATGCTGCCGGCTGCCTGGATCGGCAGCCGCGCCGACAATCTCCCCAACAGCCGTGCCACCGACCACGATCTCACGCTGGGCAAGGCGCTCGGCGAGGCCCGGCGCCATCCCGGCTATGTCGTCATGTCGCTGGCCTTCTTCGTCTGCGGCCTGCAGCTCGTCTTCGTCACCACCCATCTTCCGACCTATCTAGCCCAGTGCGGCGTGGACCCGTCCTACAGCGCGCTGGTGCTGATGCTGGTCGGCGGCTTCAACATCGTCAGCTCCTGGCTGTTCGGCTGGCTGGGCGACAAGTACCCCAAGCGGCTGCTGCTGGGCGGCATCTACTTGCTGCGCTCCGTGGCCCTGGTGCTGTTCTTCTCTTTCCCGCCGACACCGCTCACTGTCGTGCTGTTCGGCGCCACCATGGGCGTCCTGTGGCTGGGCGTGATTCCCCTGGTCAATGGGCTGGTGGTGCAGATCTTCGGCCTGCGCTTCCTGTCGACCCTGACTGGCATCGCCTTCCTGAGCCACCAGGCGGGCTCGTTCCTCGGCGCCTGGGGCGGCGGCTATCTGTTCGACCTGGTCGGTTCCTATGACCTGGCCTGGAAGGTCGCCGTGGTGATCGGCCTGATCGCAGGCACCATGCAGCTCCTGATGAACGACCGGCCGACGGCACGGATGCGGGCACCGCAACCGGCAACCGTCTGATAGCGCCATGCCTTCGCGAGGGCAGACGGCGGCAGCCTGCCCTGAATGCTGACAGTAACTGACAGGAGTTGGCAAGGCTGGGGGTTAATCGCCATATGCGATGGCCCTGCGCATCGCCTATTCTCCCCCAACCGATGGCCAAGTCCCGTACCCCAGTTGCCGAACCGCACCGCTTCATCTCGATCCGGGGCGCCCGCGAGCACAATCTGAAGAACGTCGACCTCGACCTGCCGCGCGACCGGCTGGTGGTGATCACCGGCCTGTCCGGCTCGGGCAAGTCGTCGCTCGCCTTCGACACGATCTACGCCGAGGGCCAGCGCCGTTACGTCGAGAGCCTGTCGGCCTACGCCCGCCAGTTCCTCGAGCTTATGCAGAAGCCCGATGTCGATTCGATCGAGGGCTTGTCTCCGGCGATCTCGATCGAGCAGAAGACGACCTCGCGCAATCCGCGCTCGACGGTCGGCACCGTCACCGAGATCTACGACTACCTCCGCCTGCTGTTTGCCCGCGTCGGCGTGCCCTACTCGCCGGCGACCGGCCTGCCGATCGAAAGCCAGACCGTGTCGCAGATGGTCGACCGGGTGAAGACGATGCCCGAGGGCACGAGGCTGTTCCTGATGGCGCCGATCGTGCGCGGCCGCAAGGGCGAGTACCGCAAGGAGTTGCAGGAGCTTCAGAAGAAGGGCTTCCAGCGCGTCAAGATCGACGGCAAGCTCTACGAGATCGCCGATGCGCCGTCGCTCGACAAGAAATTCAAGCACGACATCGACGTCGTGGTCGATCGCATCGTCGTTCGCCCCGATCTCGGCAATCGCCTTGCCGATTCGATCGAGACGGCGCTCGCCCTGGCCGAGGGACTCGCCGTCGCCGAGAACGCCGATACGGCTGAGCGCACCGTGTTCTCCGCGCGCTTCGCCTGCCCGGTCTCCGGTTTCACCATCGAGGAGATCGAGCCGCGCCTGTTCTCGTTCAACGCGCCGCAGGGTGCCTGCCCATCATGCGACGGCCTAGGCGTGAAGATGTTCTTCGATCCGGAGATGGTCGTGCCGGACGACCGGCTGTCGCTCGCCGAGGGCGCGGTCGCGCCGTGGGCCGATTCGTCTGGCCAGTACTACATGCAGACGCTCGAGAGCATCGCCAGGCACTTCAAAGTCAAGATGTCGATGCCATGGCGCGACTTGCCGAAGAAGGTGCGCGACGTCATCCTGCAGGGCAGCGGCGGCGAGGCGATCGCCATGCGCTACGACGACGGCATCCGCCAGTACCAGACGACCAAGCCGTTCGAAGGCGTGATCCCCAATCTCGACCGGCGCTGGAAGGAGACCGATTCGTCCTGGGTGCGCGAGGAGCTCGAGCGCTTCCAGCACGAGACCAAGTGCGAGGCCTGTGGCGGCGCCCGTCTCAAGCCCGAGGCGCTGGCAGTCAAGATCGGCGGGCTCAACGTCAGCCAAGTCACCGAGTTCGCCATCGGCGACGCGGTGCAATGGTTCCTCGGCCTCGACCCCAAGCTCACCGCAAAGCAGCGCGAGATCGCCGCCCGCATCCTCAAGGAGATCAACGAGCGGCTGGGCTTCCTCGACAATGTCGGCCTCTCGTACCTGACGCTCAACCGCACTTCCGGCACGCTGTCGGGTGGCGAAAGCCAGCGCATCCGGCTGGCCTCGCAGATCGGGTCCGGCCTGACCGGCGTCCTCTACGTGCTCGACGAGCCGTCGATCGGCCTGCACCAGCGCGACAACGATCGGCTTCTGAAGACGCTGGTCCGGTTGCGCGACCTCGGCAACACCGTGCTGGTGGTCGAGCACGACGAGGATGCGATCCGCTCCGCCGATCACCTGGTCGACATGGGACCGGGCGCCGGCGCCCATGGCGGCTCGGTGATCGCCGAGGGCACCCCCGAAGAGGTGATGCGCAACACCGCGAGCCTGACCGGCCAGTACCTCTCCGGCTTCCGCCAGATCCCCGTGCCGAAGGTGCGGCGCGAGCCGCAGCCGCCGTCCTCCAAGGGCGCGCGCTGGCTCACGCTCAAGGGCGCGCGCGAGAACAACCTGCGCAACGTCACGGCCAACATCCCGCTCGGCACCTTCACTTGCGTCACCGGCGTATCGGGCAGCGGCAAGAGCACGCTGATCGTCGAGACGCTCTACAAGGCGCTGGCGCGCCGGCTCAACGGTGCCCGCGAGCACCCGGGCGACCACAGCGGACTCGACGGCGTGCACCATCTCGACAAGATCGTCGACATCGACCAGTCGCCGATCGGCCGCACGCCGCGCTCCAATCCGGCGACCTACACCGGCGCCTTCTCGCCGATCCGCGACTGGTTCGCCCAGCTTCCGGACTCAACCGAGCGCGGCTACAAGCCCGGCCGTTTCTCGTTCAACGTCAAGGGCGGCCGCTGCGAGGCCTGCCAGGGCGATGGCGTCATCAAGATCGAGATGCACTTTCTTCCGGATGTCTACGTCCAGTGCGATGTCTGCAAAGGCAAGCGCTACAATCGCGAGACCCTGGAGATTCAGTTTCGCGGCAAATCGATCGCCGACGTGCTGGAGATGACGGTCGACGAGGGCGTCGAGTTCTTCAAGGCCGTGCCGGTGATCCGCGACAAGCTGCTGACCCTGCAGCAGGTCGGCCTGGGCTACATCCACATTGGCCAGCAGGCGACCACCCTGTCGGGCGGCGAGGCGCAGCGCGTCAAGCTCGCCAAGGAGCTGTCGCGCCGGGCGACCGGCCGCACCCTCTACATCCTCGACGAGCCGACCACCGGCCTGCATTTCGAGGACGTGCGCAAGCTGCTCGAGGTGCTGCACCGGCTGGTCGAGGGCGGCAACACGGTGCTGGTAATCGAGCACAATCTCGAGGTCATCAAGACCGCCGACTGGATCCTCGACCTCGGTCCCGACGGCGGATCAGGCGGCGGCCATCTGGTCGCCGAGGGTCCGCCCGAGGCTGTCGCTCGGGTCGCCGAGAGCTACACCGGCCAGTACCTCGCCCGCCACTTGCCGCCCAGCGCCGCCGCCAAGCGGCGGGCGTAGGTTCATTGTCCTCCCCAGCGTCTTCGCTGGGGAGGTGTCTCGGCAATCCGAGACGGAGGGGTCATGGGCCGCAAACACGCCACTTGAGGCCTAGCAACTCCTCCAATGTGGCGCTCAAGTGGATCGCGGAGACAGCAAGTTCGAACAGCATGAACGCCATGGAGTTGCGTGCTCCCGGCCCTTGACCCCTTCGTCCGCGAAGACGCGGACACCTCCCCAGCGAAAACGCTGAGAAGGAAATTGAAGTCTATTCCCGCCGCCAGGTGATCGACCCGAGATCATACCCGAACTGCCGCTCCACGACTTCGGGCGTGGCGTCGGACGCATCGGCCTTGCGCTGGGCGACGCGGGTCATCGCCACATCCTTCGGGACGTCGAGCCAGATGCCTTCGAACGGGACGGCGACCCGCGCGGCCAGTGCCTCGGCCATCGCACGCTCGTCCGGCCGGGCGAACACGGCATCGAGCACGACGCTGTGACCGGCGCGCAGCACACTCTCGGCGCGGCCCAACATGGCGGCGTAGACCTCAGACGAGGCGTGCGCCGTGTAGCTGCCTGCGGGCATCCGATCCTCGAGCGCCAGGCCGGCGCGGCGCTTGCGCTCGACGTCGCTGCGCACCACCACGGCACCCGGCGTGCGGCCGATCCCGGGTGCCCGCCTCAGGGCCTGGGTGGTCTTGCCGCTGCCCGACAGGCCGCCGATCGCCAGCAGTCGCGGCGGCTCGGATTGCAGGAAAGCGAGCGCCTGGCGCTGATAGGTGCGGGCGTCCTCGCTGACTTTCCCGGCGAGCGCCGCGCCCGACGCCTCGACGAAGGCACGCACGGTAGCGCGGCGCGAGAGGAAGTGCGGCAGCAGGGCGAGCGCCGCCTCGTGCGAGGCATCGGGCAACTCCGCGATCCGCCACAGCCATTCGTTCAGCAGCCGGTTGGCGAGCGGCCGCAGGCCGCGATCGCACAGATCCATCAGGGCGAACGCGAGATCGTAGAGCACGTCGATGCTGGCGATGCGCTCGGAGAACTCGATGGCGTCGAACGGCACCGGCAGGCCGTCGATCAGCACGATGTTGCGCAGGTGCAGGTCGCCATGACAGCGCCGGACGGCACCAGCCGCCGCACGGCGCGCCACCAGATCGGCGAACGGCTCGAGCGCCCCCGGCAGCTGGACGGCGAGCGCCTCGGTCGTCGCCGGATCGAGCCGGTCGCCCTGCTCGCGGAGCTGGCGGATGTCCGCCGCAACCGACCGGCGATAGTCGTCCGGCCCGGAGAAGCCCGCCAACGGCGTCAGGCCATTGTGATAGGCAGCGACCCGCGCCCCGAGCGCCGCCATCAGCTCGGGCGTCAGCGCACCGCGCGCCGCCATGCGATCGAGCAGGTCGTCCTCGTCGAAGCGACGCATGACGACCAGCCAGTCGACCGCATCTGCGGCAGGCTGTCCGACCTCGCCGAGCGACAGGCTGCCGTCCGATGCCTTCCGGATCGGCGCGACGCCGAGATAAATCTCGGGCGCCAGCTTGGCGTTGATCTCGACCTCGGCCGCGCACATGGCCTGCCGGATCGCCACGGTCGAGAAATCCATGTAAGGGAACTTCACCGCCCGCTTCATCTTGTAGGCCCGTTCCGTTGTCAGGAAAACGATGGCGCCATGGGTATCGATGCGCTTCTGCGGCGCCAACCGCGCCTCGAGGAACGCGGTGGTCGCCGATTGGTCCTCGACGATGAAGCTGGGATGGGCGGTCATGGGGCAACGGCCAAGGCTGGAGGGTCAGGCGAAGGTGGGTCGCTGCTCGGCGATGCCGAAGGGATCGACGTGGAGAATCACTTCGGCATCGGGGAAGGCTGCCCGGATGCCCGCCTCGACCTGATCACCGATCTCGTGCGCCTGCATCAGGGCGAGCTCGCGATCGAGCTCGATATGAAGCTGGATGAAGCGCGTCAGACCGGCCGAGCGCGTCCTCAGGTCATGGACTGCGCGGACCGCGGGATGGCGCCGTGCGATCGCGACGATTCGATCGCGATCGGCAGTCGGCAACTCGCGATCCATCAGGACGTCCAGCGACTCGCGGCCGACCAGCCAACCGCCGTGCATGAGCCAGAGAGCCACCAGTGCCGCCACGCCAGCATCGATTGCCGGCCTGTCGAGCACACCGGACAGGTACAGGGCGGCACCGACGGCAACGTTGGCGAGGAGGTCCGTCCTGTAGTGCGCGCGGTCGGCGCCGATGGCGAGCGACCCGGATCGGCGAACCACGTAGCTCTGGAAGGCCACCAGCGCCAAGGTCAGCGCGACGGCAAGGGCGCTGACGGCGAGCCCCAACGTCTCGCGCTGCACCGGGTGCGGATGCAGAAGGCGATCGCCCACCGTCAGGAGCAAGCCACCTCCGGACGCGGCGATGAAGCCCGCCTGGGCCAAGCCGGCAAGCGCCTCGGCCTTGCCGTGGCCGAACCGATGGTCGGCATCGGCCGGGATCAACGCCTGGCGGACGGCAAGGAAGGTCACCAGCGAGGCCACGAAATCGAGTGCCGAGTCGACCAGCGAGGACAGCATGCTGACAGACTCGGTGAGTAGCCACGCCACGGACTTGGCGCCGACCAGAATAAGCGCCACCGACATCGACGCCACGGTGGCAATCTCCATCAGACGTTTGGGCTGGATCGCCATGTAGCAAATATAGGGTTGAGGACGCCCTGGCGTATTGTCCCGGATCAAGGTCCTTCGCTCTCCTCCCCCAACCTGCGATGTCAGGGCCGACATCGAGGGATGAAAGAGCGGTGCGCCCGTGCGCCCGTGCGCCTCAGCGCCACAGCGGCGGCAGAGGAGGCACTCGGACGTTGCCGGGGCGGGCTACAATGCCGAACTGGGCCAGGGTCTCGCGCACCTCGCGCGGCGCACGGAACACGGAGCCCCCTGAATCGACGCCGCCGAGGTGCAGCAGGCGATCGACGATCCGCTCCCAGCGATCCTGCTGCCCGGGGAAACGGCGCAGCTCGACCGGGCTCGCGTCTTCGATGCCCGACCTGGCCTTGGCGATGTCCAGCGCGCGCTGCAGGCCGCCCACCTCGTCTATCAGACCCACGGCCTTGGCATCGGCGCCGGAAAAGACGCGGCCCCGCGCCACCGAATCGAGGCGGGGACCCTCGAGCTTGCGGGCTTCGCCGACCTGGCGCGCGAACGACTCGTAGATGTGGTCGAGCTCGCGCGCGACGGCAGCGCGCTGCGCCGCCGTCGGCGGCTGGAATGGCGAGTACATGCCGGCGTTGGTGCCGACCGCCAGCCGCTCGACGCGAACGCCGAGCGACGCCAGCAGCTCGCTCGCCACAGGCCATATCCCGAACACGCCGATCGATCCCGTGATCGTAGTCGGCTGGGCGACGATCGCATCGGCCTTTATCGCCGCGAGGTAGCCGCCCGATGCCGCCACGTCGCCCATGGAAACGATCACCGGCTTGCCCGCGGCCCGGGCCCGCGCCACACCGTTGGCGATGGCGTCAGCCGCCGGGTAGGTGCCGCCAGGCGAGTCGATGCGCAGCACGATGGCACGCACCTCCTTCGCTTTCGCGGCCTCGTCCAGGGCGTCGGTGACGTCGGCAGCATGCGCCATCGAATCGCTGTCCAGCGGACCCGGCCGGTTGCCGCCCGAGACGATCGGGCCGCTGACCTGCACGAGGGCGACGACCTCGCCATGCGCCCTCGGCCGTTCGTCGGCGGTGGCGTACTCGGACAGGGTGACGAGTTGGCGGGTCTTGGCGCGCCGGGACACCTCGGCAAGCGCGTCGTCGCGATACCCGAGCTTGTCGACCAGGCCCTCGCGCTCTGCCCGATCGGCAGCGAACGGAACCGAGTCGATCAGCCGCCGCAGCTTGTCCGGGTCGAGGCGCCGATCGCGGGCGACGTCGGCGATGAACTGACCGAACAGGCTGTCGAGCAGCTTCTGCAGGTTTTCCCGCGCCGCGCCGGTGTAGCCCGTCTCGCGAAACGTATCAGGCGCGCTCTTGTACTCGAAGCGCTTGCCGCCCTCGATCTGGATGCCCAGCCGATCGAGCCCGGTCTTGAGGAACGGAGTCTCGATGGCGATCCCTGCGACCGCAAAGCCGCCGCTCGGCTGCAGCCAGATCTGGTCGAGCGCGGCGGCGAGATAATAGTCGGCGAAGTGGGCGCCGCCGCTGCCCAGCGACTCGGCGAAGCCGATCGCGAACTTGCCCTTGCCGCGCAGATACGCGATCGCCTGACGCAGCTCCTCGACGCGCGCCAGGCCCGCCTGTTCGTCGCCGATGTCGACGAACAGGCCGACCACCCGTGGATCGTCGGCCGCCTGGCGCAGGACCTGAACAGTCTCGACGATGTTACGCCTGTCGGAGAACAGCCCGCCACTCCAGAGATCGCCCGACACCGTCTCGGCCGGCACGTCGCGCAAGTCGAGTGACAGCACGATCGATTGCGGGAGGGGCTTGCCCGAGAAGAGCCCGGACGAGACGACGGCGATGACGCCGCCGATCGCGATCAGAACGAGGGCGCCCACGGTGGCGAGCAGGCCCACAAGGAATCGCCACATGGCGCGCTCCGGTCAGATTTCAGGATTTGACGAGATTCGGCCGAAACGTCCTTACGGCGTCAAGCATTGCCGAGGTAGCGACATCGAGACCGTTGTCGCGCACCAGCAAGGCGGTCGGCATACCCCGGATCGGCCGCAAGCTGTCATCGAGGTTCCACATCGACAGGCGCAGGTCGGCCGCGATGAAGGCCTCGGGGGCGACGCCGATCTCGAGCTGGGGTCGCAGCGCCAGCCGCCGCAGCCTCACCCACTGGATGTCGTCCCAGGCAAGCCGACGGTTGCGCCCGAACCCCAGGTACACGCCGTCGCGATCGACGACGACCTGCGGCGTCCGATCGAGATAGCGGCTGATGCCGAGGTAGATGTAGTAGCCCAACGCGCCCGCGAGCATGGCGAACAGCACGAAGCGCGGATCATTCAGCGACAGGGTCGGCGCGTTGGCGGGGTTGCGGACGAAATAGACGATCGCCGCCGTCACCATGCCGGCGGAAACGACCGCCATGCCGACGTTGTGCAGCAGGCCATAGCGCGCCTCGACCGACCGTACGGCAGCCACCCTTGCCGCCTCAGCCGCACTGCGCGCGATGGCGCAGCAGGTGGTCGGCCAGCACGCAGGCAACCATCGCCTCGGCGACCGGCGTGGCGCGCAGGCCGACGCAGGGGTCGTGGCGGCCCTTGGTGCGCAGCTCGACCTCGTTGCCGAAGCGATCGACGCTGCGGACCGGCGTAAGGATCGAGCTGGTCGGCTTCACGGCCAGCCGGCAGACGATGTCCTGTCCGGTCGAGATGCCGCCCAGGATGCCGCCGGCGTGGTTGCTGAGGAAAGCCGGGACGCCGTCCTGCATGCGCATCTCGTCGGCATTCTCGGCGCCGCTCATCGCCGCGGTGGCGAAGCCGTCGCCGATCTCCACGCCCTTCACGGCATTGATGCTCATCAGCGCCTTGGCGAGATCGGCATCGAGCTTGTCGTAGACCGGCTCGCCGAGGCCCGGCGCGACCCCGGAGGCGACGACCTCGATCACCGCGCCGCACGAGCTGCCGCGCTTGCGCACGTCGTCGAGATAGCCCTCCCAGACCTGCGCCGCCTGCCGGTCGGGGCACCAGAAGGGATTGTCGGCCGTCGCGTCCCAATCCCACTTGTCCCGCTCGATCCCCTGGGTTCCGAGCTGCACCACGGCGCCGCGGATGGTGACCCCCTCGCCCAGAATCTTACGGGCGATGGCACCGGCGGCCACGCGCACGGCGGTCTCGCGCGCCGACTGGCGGCCGCCGCCGCGATAGTCGCGCACGCCATACTTCTTCCAGTAGGTGTAGTCGGCGTGGGAGGGACGGAACTTGTCCTTGATCTCCGAGTAGTCGCGCGAGCGCTGGTCGACATTGTCGATGTGCAGGCCGATCGGCGTGCCGGTGGTGACGCCCTCGAACACGCCGGAAAGGATCCTGACCGTGTCGGGCTCCTGGCGCTGGGTGACGAAGCGCGACTGGCCGGGCCGGCGCTTGTCCATCCACACCTGGATGTCGGCTTCGGCGAGCGGGAGGCGCGGCGGCGTGCCGTCGACCACGCAGCCAATAGCCGGGCCGTGGCTCTCGCCCCAGCTGGTGAACCTGAAGAGCGATCCGAAGCTGCTGCCGGCCATGTTCGCCGGCCTCCTGCCCTACTCGCCCTCGAAATTGCCGAGCAGCTCGGCGATCTGCTTGGCCGACGAGGTCTTGATCATGCCGACGACGTGATAGCCGCCGTCGACATGCATGATCTCGCCGGTCATGCCGGTGCCGAGATCCGACAGCAGGTAGAGGGCGGCGTTGCCGACTTCCTCCTGGGTGATGTTGCGCTTCAGGGGAGAGTTGAGCTCGTTCCACTTCAGTATATAGCGGCCGTCGTTGATCCCAGCGAAGGCCAGGGTCTTGATCGGCCCGGCCGATATGGCGTTCACCCGGATCTTCTGCTCTCCGAGATCGGCCGCCAGATAGCGCACGCTCGCCTCCAGCGCCGCCTTGGCCACGCCCATCACGTTGTAGTGCGGGATCACCCGCTCGGCGCCGTAGTAGGTGAGAGTGAGGATACAGCCGCCGTTCGTCATCAACGGCACGGCGCGCTGCGCCACGGCCGTCAGCGAGTAGCAGCTCACGTTCATGGTGAGCTGGAAATTCTCCGGCGAGGTGTCGAGGTAGCGCCCGCGCAGCTCGTCCTTGTTCGAGAAGGCGATGGCGTGGACCAGGAAGTCGAGGCCGCCCCATTGCCTGGACAGCTCGGCGAAGGTCGCGTCGATGCTGGCGGCGTCGGTCACGTCGCAAGGAAGGATGATCTTTGCGCCGATCGAGCCGGCCAGCGGCCGGACCCGGCGCTCCAGCGCCTCGCCCTGGAAGGTGAAGGCCACCTCCGCTCCCTGCTGATGGCAGGCCTTGGCGATGCCCCAGGCGATCGAGCGCTCGTTGGCGACGCCCATGACGAGGCCCTTTTTTCCGGCCATCAACTGTCCAGCTACGGTCATGGGTCGTTCTTAGCGGGGGACGGCAATTGGGACAAGATGCCGGTGGTCTCGACGGCCCTAGCCCCTCATATTGTGGTCATGATTGAGGAAATGCCCGATCCGCTGACGATCTTCGGCACCTGGCTCGAGGAAGCCGGCAACAGCGAGCCGAACGACCCGTCGGCCATGAGCCTGGCCACCGTCGGGCCCGACGGCACCCCTGCGGTGCGCATGGTGCTGCTCAAGCAGTTCGACGCCGAGGGCTTCGTCTTCTACACCAACCACGAGAGCCGCAAGGGCCGGAACCTGCTGGCCCACCCCAAGGCCGCCCTGCTGTTCCATTGGAAGTCGCTGCGCCGTCAGGTCCGGCTGGAGGGGCCGGTGGCGCCGACCACGGCGGCCGAGGCCGACGCCTATTTCGCTTCCCGCGATCGGGGAAGCCAGATCGGCGCCTGGGCCTCCGAGCAGTCGCGGCCGCTGGAAAGCCGGTTCGCCCTCGAGAAGAGAGTCGCCGAGTTCGGGGCGCGCCATCTCCTCGGCAAGGTGCCGCGCCCGCCGCACTGGTCGGGCTTTCGCCTGCAGCCGCTGCTGATCGAGTTCTGGCAGGACGGAGCGTTCCGCCTGCACGACCGCCTGGAGTACCGCCGCGCGGCCGCCGGCCAGCCCTGGACGACCCGCACGCTCTATCCGTGATCGAGGGCTAGCCGCCCAGGCGCGCGGTCAGCAGCGTTTCAAGCGCCTCGCCTTCGCGACGCAGCAGGGACAGTTCCTCGACGCGGCCGTGCATGGGCAGGCGCTGGCGTTCGACGATGCGCGCCACCTGCTCGGCGGCTGCGGCGTGGTCGAACAGCCCCACCGTGATGTGCGGCTCGAAAGCTTCGCGACCAGACCGGGGATCGAGCGTCTCGTGGAGTTCCGCCAGCTCGGCCGCGCCGTCGGCCGGCGTCGCGAAGAGATAGGCCCGACGGGAGGGCGGCGCGAGGTCGTGGCGAACGAGGCGGTCGAGCAGGAACCAGAATGGCCGGCGCGACAGGCCGGCCAATGCCTCGCGCAGGCGCGCTTCCTCGCCCGGCTCCGCCCCGAAGACCAGAGTGAAATGCGGGCCGATCAGGTCGGCCTCGCCGGGGTGATACTGCGCACGCAACCGGCGCAAGGCGGTGTCGTCGGCCTGCGCGAGGACGGGCCAGGCGACGACGAACAGCATGTCAGCCGTAGCTCTTGGCCATGCCGAAAGCGGGATCCATCGCCGCGCCGTAGGGCGGGAACGGATAGCGCAGGCCATTCTTGCCGAGATGGCCCATGCCCTCGATGGCGCGCAGGAACTCGTCGGGCGGGCAGGCCATCAAGAGCTCGTCGTCGGCGACGCCGCCATAGCGCCGCTCGGCATAGCAGGGCAGCGACAGCGAGGTCTGGCGCGTGGCGAGCGCACGACCCCAAGAATCGGCGCAGGCGCTCTCGCCCGTGACGGTGAAGTCGTAGCGGCGGTAGCGATGGAACTGCAGGCCGTTGATGAAATAGATCATCTGGCCCGGCGTGCCGTAGAACAGGCAGATGTCCGGTGGATCGAGGCGCGCCGAGCGCAGCGGCGAGACCACCAGGCCGTTGTAGGTGCCGTGCGGCACGCGCGGCATCTGCGCCTGGTGCGCCGCGGACGCCTCCTTGTTGCCGAACCATACGCCGTTCATGTGATCGCCCGACAGGAAACCCTCGCCCGGATGGTTGAGGCCGACCACGCCGCCGCAATTGCCGCCACGCGTGTTGTCGACGGTGATGCCGAGCGTGAAGCCGTACCAGCGCGACTGCGTCACCATCTGGCACATGGTGAACTTGAAGCCGTCGGTCGGCTTGCGCAGCCCCTTGATGGCCTCCATGTCCTTGGGGTCCTCGAACAGCCGCATGCCGATCGGTTGGGTGCGGATGCGCAGGAGGTCGATCAGCTTGCCGCTGGCTTCGGCCAGCATCGCGCTGGTGATCTTGTCCGGTGGCGTCCAGGGCGCAGTCTTGTAGCCCGGCGGCAAGGTCTGGACGTTCATGGCTTCCTCCGTGTCTGGCTGGTCTCCCTTCGCTCCTGTGGAGTGTCGGAAGACGGGCAACGATACCCTTGCTTACACCACCCGAAGCTGCGCCGCAGCGCGGTTGGCTAGGTGAGGTTCAACCCACCGTCGGCAATGACGATCTCTCCGGTAACGTAGTCGTTGGACGTGAGCGCTGCCACCAGATCGGCGATGTCCTCGGGCCGCGCCGAGCGTCGCATCGGCGCCTTGGCGTTCCACAGAGCGTAAGAGGCCTCCCAGCCAGCGCTCATCGGCGTATCGACCAAGCCCGGCGCCACGCAGTTGACCCGGATCGCCGGCGCGAGCGTCAGGGCGAGCAGGCGCGTCACGTGATGCAGCGCGGCCTTGGCGGTCGCATAAGGAATCGACGCTCCCTTCGGACGGTAGCCGGCGTGGCTGCCGATGTTGACGATGCTGGCCGGCCGGCCCTGCTCCGCCGACGTGCGAAGGGCGGCCTCGGCCTCCGCGATCAGCAGCCACGGCGCGATCAGGTTCACGTCCATCATGCGATGCCAGAGGGCTGGCGTCGCCGCCTTGAGGTCGGCATGCGGAACGACCGACGTCTCGCCGGCATTGTTGACCAGTGCATCGAGGCGGCCGTGGCGTACGATCACCTCGCGCACCAGCCGGCCGGCCTCGGCCGGGTCGGCGATATCGGCGCGGTGATAGCTGGCGCCCGGCAAGCCGGCGAGCATCGATGCCACCGCCTCCTCCGGCCGCCGGCCGTGCAGCGCCACAGCGTAGCCGTCTCGTGCCAGCCGGCGCGCGACTGCCGCACCGATCCCCGAGGTCGAGCCGGTGACCAGGACAACGCGATCGGACACGATCTGCTCAGGCACGATCCGTTCAGACACTGGGCTTCAGCGCATCCAGCGTCTCGTCGGGTCGCTCCACCAGCATGAAATGGCCGCTGTTTGCGATCGTCACCGTGCGCCCGCCGGTGATCGCACCGGCGAGCGGCCTGGCCTTGGCCGCTGGAGTCATGAGATCGCCATCTCCCAGGACCAGCACGGTCGGGCACCCGATCGCGGCGCCGCGCGCCACCGCGTCCTTGTAGTCATTGCAGGCGGAGAGGTCGGCATGGATCACGCCCGGCCGGTTGCGCGACAGGACGGCCAGCGATTCGCGCCGCAGCCACAAGCCGGGCGAGACCATGCCGCCCTTGTGCAGCGCGCTGCCGATGCCCCAGAAGGTCATCAGCTCCTGCACCTTGAGCGTGCCGTCCTTCGCCGAGGCCAGCATCTCGGGATGCACCGGCATTTCCGCGGCAACGCCGCACAGGCCGAGGGCACGCACCTTGCCGGGAAAGCGTGCCGCCGTCTCGACTGCCACCAGCGCACCCATCGAATGGCCGACCAGCGCGGCGCTCTTCAGCCCCGCCGCATCGATCAGCGCGGCCGTCCAGTCGGCCATCGCCGCAATGCTGTCGAGCGGTTCGCCGCCCGACCAGCCATGGGCAGGAAAGTCGACCGCCAGCACGCTTCTGCCATGATGGGCGAACCAGCGCGTCTGCAGCCGCCACACCGTGCGGTCGAAGCCGGCGCCGTGCAGGAAAATGACGGCCGGCCTGGCGGTATCGAAGGCGACGCCGCCGGTCGTGGCGAACACGGTCTCGCCGTTGACGGTGAGCTTCATGGTCAGGGTCCGTAGCGAGTGGGCCGCGATGGATGTGACGACATTCCAGTCATCGCGAGCGCAGCGAGGGACCTTTCCTGTGGCCTCAAACCCCTCACTGCGCTCGGGATGACAGCCATTCCGGATCGACAGCTCCGCTTCATGGGTCAGCCCTTGAGCGCGGCCCGCAGCGCCTGGCCGAGATCGTCGATCAGGTCGTCGGGGTCCTCGAGACCGACCGAGAGGCGGATCATGCCCTCGCCGATGCCGGCCTGCTTCAGCGCCGCCGCATCGAGCTGGGCATGCGTCGTCGACGCCGGATGGATGACCAGGGACTTGGCATCGCCGACATTGGCGAGATGGGAGAACAGGCGCAGCCGCTCGATGAAGCGCCGTCCGGCGTCGCGGCCGCCCTTGATATCGAAGCTGAAGATCGATCCCGTCCCCTTTGGCAGCAGCCGCTGAGCGAGGGCATGATCGGGATGGTCGGCCAGCTCCGGCGAGGCGATGCGCTCGACGGCGGGATTGGCCTTCAGGAAGGCGATCACCTTGCGCGCGTTCTCGACATGGCGCGCCATGCGCAGCGGCAGGGTCTCCAGACCCTGCAGCAGGTAGAACGCCGTCTGCGGCGCCATGCAGCAGCCGAAGTCGCGCACGCCCTCGGTGCGGGCCCGCATGATGAAGGCGTGCGGCCCGAACTCCTCGGCGAAGTCGATGCCATGGTAGCCGGCATAGGGCTCGGTCAGCGTCGGGAACTTGCCCGACTCCTCCCAGTCGAAGCGGCCGGCCTCGACGATCACGCCGCCGATCGCCACGCCGTGGCCGCCGATGAACTTGGTCGCCGAATGGAAGACGATGTCGGCGCCGAGAGTCAGCGGCCGGCACAGCACCGGCGAGGCGAAGGTGTTGTCGATCATCAGCGGGATGCCGGCCGCGTGGGCGATCCCGGCGATCGCCGGGATGTCGAGCACCTCGCCGCCCGGATTGCCGATCGTCTCGCCCAGCACCAGCCGCGTCGCCGGCTCGATGGCGCGGCGAAAGCCGTCATGGTCGCGCGGATTGACGAAGCTGGTCGTGATGCCGAAGCGCGGCAGCGTGAGGGCCAGCATGTTGCGCGTGCCGCCGTACAGCGACGTCGACGCCACGATGTGGCTGCCGGCGCCCATCAGGGTGGCGATGGCGATGTGCAGCGCCGCCTGTCCGCTCGCTACTCCCAGCGCGCCGGTGCCCTCCTCCAGCGCCGCGACCCTCTCCTCGAACACGGCAACCGTGGGGTTGGAAATGCGGCTGTAGATGTGACCGCCGACCTCGAGGTTGAACAGGCTCGCGGCATGATCGACGTCGCGGAACACGAACGACGTCGTCTGGTAGATCGGCACGGCGCGCGCGCCGGTGACCGGATCGGGATGCTGGCCGGCGTGCAACGCCAGCGTATCGGGCTTCAGGAATTTCGCGTCGACCACGGGCCCTACTTCTTGAAGAAGGCGGCGGCTGCCGCGGCATGGCCCTGCTTGGCCTTGAGCTTGGCTTCGACGCGGACGATCTCCGCCTTCAGCGCCGCGACGTAGCCCTCCAGGTCCTCGATGTTCATCGAATCGAGGTTGAGCGGCGGCGACTTCTTCTTTCGGGGATCGAGGTCGTCGAGGTCGTAGGCCATGGCGCTGCTCCACGGAAGCGGTTAAGGGAGACCTAGCACCGCTTCCCTCCCTTCGAAAGGCCGACCATGAGCGCTCTTCCCGCAACGATGACCTGTGTCGAGATCAGGAAGCCCGGCGGTCCGGAAGCACTGGTGCCGACGACCCGGCCGGTGCCGCAGCCCAGGGACGGCGAGATCCTGATCAAGGTCGCGGCGACCGGCGTCAATCGCCCCGACATCGCCCAGCGCGCCGGCCTCTACCCGCCGCCGCCGGGGGCTTCCGACCTGCCCGGCCTCGAGGCCGCCGGCACGGTCGCCGCCCTCGGTGCGGGCGTCGGCGGGTGGAAGATCGGCGACGAGATTTGCGCCCTGACGCCCGGCGGCTCCTATGCCGAGTACTGCACGGTGCCGGCGCCGCAATGCCTGCCGCTGCCCGAAGGCTTCGACATGCTGCGCGCGGCGGCGCTGCCGGAGACCTACTTCACCGTCTGGCACAACCTGTTCGAGCGCGGTCGGCTGTCGGCCGGCGAGAGCGTGCTGATCCATGGCGGCGCCAGCGGCATCGGCACGACGGCGATCCAGCTCGCCAAGGCGTTCGGCGCCACCGTCCTCACGACGGTGCGCACGGCGGAGAAGGCGAAGGCCGTGCGCGCCCTCGGCGCCGATCACGCGATCCTCTACAAGGACAACGACTGGGCGGCCGAGGCGAAGAAGCTGTCGGGCGGGGTCGACGTCGTGCTCGACATGGTGGCGGGCGACTACCTGCCGAGGAACCTGCAGCTCCTCAAGCAGGACGGCCGCTGCGTCGTCATCGCCGTGCAGGCGGGCGCCACGGCGACGATCAGCGCCGGCATCGTCATGGTGAACCGCCTGACGCTGACCGGCTCGACGCTCAGGCCGCAGGGCATCGCCAGCAAGGGACGCATGGCGCAGGGCCTGAAGGAGAAGGTGTGGCCTCTGCTCGCGGCCGGCACCATCAAGCCGATCATCTACAAGACCTTCCCGCTCGCCGACGCCGCCGGCGCGCACGCCGAGCTGGAGCGCGCCAACCATGTCGGCAAGGTCATGCTGACGGTGTGAGAGGGTCATTGCCGGGAGCGCGCCACTCCAGTGGCGTTCTTCTCATCTTGTCGATCCCACAGCCCATGAGCGCCACTGGAGTGGCGCGCTCCCGGCAATGAGATCAGAACTTCCCGGTCACGAAGTACATCGCGATCCAGGGCTGCCAGATGACCAGGAGGAGGCAGCCCAGCATCAGCAGGATGAACGGGAGGGCGGCGCGGCACAGCAGTCCGAAGGGTTGCTTGAAGGCGCTCATGGCGACGATCAGGTTGAGACCGACCGGCGGTGTCAGGTAGCCGATCTCGAGGTTGAGGATCATGATCAGCCCGAAGATCACCTTGTCGTAGCCGTAGGCGGCGGCGACGGGCGCGAGCAGCGGCGCCAGGACGAGGATCGCCTCGCCGGTCGTCATCAGGCAGCCGACGATCAGCAGCAGGACGTTGATCAGCAGCATGAAGGCGATCGGGCTATCGATATAGCCCTGCATGAAAGCCACCATGCCCTGCGGCACACGATGCTCGATCAGGATGATGTTGAGGCTGAGTGCCACCGCGAGGACCGGGAACAGCGAGCCGCCGAGCTTCGAGGCCTCGAGCACCACGTTGTAGAAGTCGGCGAGCTTCAGCTCCTTGTGGACGAAGAGCTCGATCACCATGGAATAGGCCAGCGCCACCGCGGCCGCCTCGGTGGCGGTGAAGTAGCCGCTGTAGATGCCGCCCAGCATGATCACCGGCATCAGCAGCGCCCAGACGCCGCGACGGAGGGTCGCGAGCACTTCTGCCAGATCGAAACGCTCGGACGGACGCTTGCGATTGACCCACACGGCGTAGCCCGACAGCACCAGCGTGATGAGAATGCCGGGCCCGAAGCCGGCGGCGAACAGGTCGGTGATCGAGGTCTCGGTGACGAGCCCGTAGATGATCATCGGGATCGACGGCGGGATGATGATGCCCAGCGTCCCGCCCGACATGATGGCGCCCAGGGTGAACTTGATGTCGTAACCGGCCTGCCGCATCGCCGGGTACATCACCGAGCCGATCGCCAGCATGGTCACGATCGACGAGCCGGAGATCGCGGCGAACACCGCGCAGGCGAGCACGCAGGCCACCGCCATGCCGCCGGGCAGCGGCCGCGTCAGCGCCGCCAGCATGTCGATCAGCCGCTGGGCGATCGAGCCGCGCGTCATGACGTTGCCGCACAGGATGAACAGCGGGATCGACAGGATCAGTTCCTTGTCGAGGCCGATCCACATGTCCTCGACGATGTAGTCGAGTTGGCCGCGTCCCCAGACGAGATGGACGAAGGCGGCCACCGCCAGCAGGATCACCAGCAGAGGCTGGCGCAGGAACAGCAGCAGCGCGATCAGGCCGACGAGCGCGACCGAGGTCATTCCTGGAATTCCGGCGGACGGGGCCGCAACGACGGCCAGATTGCGTAGATGAAATAGCGGCTGGCGGCCGACAGGAAGCCTGCGGGAATGGCGACCTGGAACGGCCAGACCGCCCAGTTCAGCACAGGTGCCCGCAGGTCGGCGGCGAAACTCGAGTTGACGAACAGGACGCCATAGTAGGTGACGGCAAGCAGGAAGCAGCCGGTGATGGCGTCGGCGACGCGATCCATCCACGGCCCCCACGCCTTGGGCGCCCAGCCGAAACCGACCCGGGGAACCAGGTGGCTGCCGGTCGCCGTGGCGATGCCGATGCCGGCGAAGGCACCGACCACGAGGGCATAGATCGAGAAGCGCTGGGACGCGAAGATGCCGGTCGGGCCGGCATCGATCCCCAGAAGGTTGAACAGCGGGCCGACGAACTCACGGCCCAGCACGTCGAGCACCAGGATGATGGCGATGAACGAGAAGCAGGCGACGGCGATCCAGCACTCGACCCGGTGCCACGCCGCGAGCACCCGCGCCGCGCCGGGCGGCGCGGACGCGTCGGATGCGCCGGTCATGTGGGGTGCTTAGGCCTTCTTCTCGCAGGACGCGCGGGCGGCTTCCATCTGCTTGTAGAAGGCCGGGGCGTCGCCACCGACTTCCTGGACCATCTTGGGCCAGGCCGGCTCGAGGGCCTTGCGCCACAGCTCGCGCTGCTCGGGCGTCGGCGTGGCGATGGTGCCGCCGGCCTTGACGTGCATGTCGCGCAGCGTCGCCTCGAAGCCGCGGATTTCCTGGCGCAGCTGGGTGGCGCTGCGCCGGGAGACGGCCTTGTTGATGAGGATGATGCCCGGCGCGTCGGCGAGCTCGACCCGCGACAGAACGGGTGCCACCTTGGCCAGCCCCGACGGCAGGTAGAAGGTGATCACGGTCGAGTTGACGTCGGTCAGGCCAGTCTGGAACGCCGAGGCAATCTCGGTGATGCCGATCGGCGTCGGGTTGGCGCCCAGCGTCGACCACATCACCGCCGACACCTTGTTGGCCGCCGAAGCCGCCTTGAGGCCCTTGACGTCGGCCGGCACCAGGTAAGGCTTCTTGCCGACGATGTCGGCGGTGCCGACCTCGGTCCAGCCGAGGAACTTGATGCCCTTCTTGGCCAGCAGGTCGGACACCGTCTTGGTCATGGCGTCGACCGTGCAATCCTGCTCGGCGACGCTCTTGAAGAAGAACGGCAGGCCAAGCAGAGCCAGCTCCGGCGCGATCAGGGCCACGGCGCCGTTGGAGAATCCGCCCATGTCGATGCGGCCGCGCGCCACCTGCTGCACCGTATCCTGCTCGTTGCCGAGCTGCGCGTTGATGAAGGAGGAGATCTTGAGCTTGCCGCCGCTCTCCTCGGCGACGTCCTGCTCGAAGCGACGCAGCTGGGGGGTGACCCACGGCGTCCTTTCCGGGGCGCCCGTGGTGTAACGCAGCTCCGTGGCCTTGTCCTGGGCGACCGCCCCTCCGGTCAACATGAGCGACAGCGCCGCCACGGCCGCAGTCGCACCCTTCAGGTGCATCATTCTCTGGTTTCCTCCTCTTCCTGCCGGGAATGGCGCACTTGCGGCGCCTTTCGCTCCCGGGGACACTGTGCCGATGTTTGCGGCTCGTGGCGAGCGTTCCGTTGACGCTACCGTCACAATTTCAATCGTGCCGTATATCCTCGGGCTCGGGCTGGTCGGCCTCGGCCGGGTCGACGGCCTGGTCAGCCGATTCGGCTACGGGCTCGTCCTCGACGATCGCCGCTGCCGCCCCCTTCTTCCGGGCGGCATCGTCGCGCGCGGCACGCCGGCGCGAGGCGTCGACGGCCTCGTTCAGGTCGCGCAGGGTGCAAAGCCCGAGCGTCACCGGGTCGCGCGGCCTGACGTTCTGCATGTTCCAGTGCGAGCGGTCGCGGACCGACTGGACGGTGCTCTTGGTCGAGCCGACCAGCTTGGCCACCTGGGCATCCAGCAGTTCCGGATGCACCTTGAGCAGCCAGGCGATCGCGTCCGGCCGATCCTGGCGCTTGGCGACAGGGGTGTAGCGCGGCCCCTTCGAGCGGGCGATCGGCGGAGGAATGTCGCGCGGGCTGAGCCGCAGGCGCGCCGACGGATCCCCCTCGCCTCGCTTGATCTCTTCCTTGGTGAGCTGGCCGTTGGTCGTCGGGTCGAGACCGGTCATGCCGCCGGCCACCTCCCCGTCCGCGATCGCCTGGACCTCGAGCGGATGCAGACCGGTGAAGGTCGAGATCTGGTCGAACGTCAGCGTCGTGTTTTCGACCAGCCAGACGGCGGTCGCCTTGGGCATGAGCACTTGCGACATGAGTTTTCTCCTCGCCCGGATATAGAGGGGGCTCCCGCACCCGCCAACCCGAAAAGCGGCAGCCGACTGCAAAGATATTCCTGTCGGACAAACGGAAACGGCCGGGCTGAGCCCGGCCGTCCCATTGCCCAGCGCGGGGGCAGTCTTACTGGATGACGATCTCGACGCGGCGGTTCTGCGGCTCGCGCACGCCGTCGCCGGTCTGCACCAGCAGGCCCTGCTCGCCGCGGCCGATCACCGTGATCGCCGTCGCCGGCACGCCGTCACGCACCAGCGCGTCCTTGACCGCGTTGGCGCGGCGCAGCGACAGCGCCATGTTGTACGCTTCCGGGCCCGACGTGTCGGTGTGGCCGGTCGCCGTGATCCGCGCGTTGCCCTTGGACTTGAACGCCGCGGCAGCCTGCTTGATCGTGTTCAGCGCCTGCGCCGACAGGTTCGAGCGATCCCAGTCGAAGAACACCATGAACGACGGCGGCGCAACCGCAGCCGCCGGCGGCGGCGGGGCCGGCGGGGCCGGCGGGCCGAACTTCAGCTGCAGGCCCAGCATCACGCTGAAGTTGTTGTTCGTCCAGCTCGCCCCGTTCACCGTCGGGTTCGACGTGCCGTAGTAGCGGCCATCCAGGTTGACGCGGAAATTGGTGTCGACGTTCCAGCCCAGGCCGACGATGCCCTGGTAGGCGAACACCGTGCTGCCCAGCGACGCGTTGCTGTCGACGAACCCGATGCCGGCACCGGCGCCGATGTACGGCGTAATCACCGAGGCGGGCATGAAGTCGTACAGCAGGTTCGCCATGATGCCGAGCTGGCCGACCTGATTGTTGATCGCCGTCCGCGGCACGCCGATGTTCAGCTGATTCTGGCGATACACACCCTCGATCTCGACGCGTGGGCCGACGAAGTCGTAGCCGATCACGCCGCCGACTGCCCAGCCCGTCTGCGGCGTCACGCTCACCGAGCCGAAGTTCGGCGCCAGATTCGTGTTGGCGGTGAAGTTCAGCAGCCAGTTCAGGCCGCCTTCCGCACCGATATAGACGCCCGGCGCCGGAGACTGCGCCTGGGCCGCGACCGGCAGAACCATCAATGCGGCGGCGGCCACCAAAGCCTTCTTCATGGGTAGATCCCCTCGAATAACTGAACTTACGAGCGCGGGCGGCGTTTAGCTTCGCCAACACTGACGGCTATATACACACCACCCTTTGTACACTTCAACAAATCGGGCCGTCGCATGGCAACTCGGTGGAGATGTGTGACCCATCGGCAACAGTGCGCATTTCGTGTGAAATGCTGAGCGGCTTTCTGCCGAAGGCTGTACACCACATATGGTGCCTCTGACACGCAACCGGCCCGCCCGCAGGGGGCCATTTCGCATGCACTGCGGTCCCCGCCGAGGGCCGTTTTGTCCACTGCGCAGTTGGGCTAAACCGACCTTCACCAGTACCACGAGGGGAGCGCCATGGGCCAGTACAGCAAGGTCGAGACCGACGGCCGACTGATGATCGTCACCATCAACCGCCCGGAGGTGCGCAACGCGTGCCATCCCATGGCAAACGAGGAGCTGGTCGCTGCCTTCGACGAGTTCCACACCAATCCGGACCTCTGGGTTGCCATCATCACCGGCGCCGGCAACGAGGCGTTCTGCGCCGGCAACGACCTCAAATATCATGCCGAGCTGCAGGCCAGGACGGGCAAACGACCGGTGCATCCGGCCAAGGGCTTTGGTGGTCTGACCAATCGGCACGATCTCGACAAGCCGGTCATTGCGGCGGTGAACGGCGTGGCCATGGGTGGCGGTTTCGAGATCGCCCTCGCCTGCGACATCATCGTCGCCTCCGACAATGCCCGGTTTGCGCTGCCCGAGCCACGGGTCGGGCTGGCCGCCGGTGCCGGCGGGATGCAGCGCCTGTCGCGCATGATTCCCCTCAAGAAGGCGATGGGCATGATGCTGACGGGCCGTCACGTGCCGGCCAAGGAAGGCTACGAGCTGGGCTTCGTCACCGCCGTGGTGCCCCAGGCCGACCTCATGAAGGAAGCGCGGCGCTGGGCTGACGAGATCCTCGCCTGCTCGCCGATGTCGGTGCGGGCCACCAAGCAGGTTGTCATGCGCTCCCTCGATGTCCCCGCCCTCGAGGTGGCGACCCACAACCTGCACTACCCGGCCTTCGTTGCCATGACGCGCAGCGAGGACACGATCGAAGGTCCGAAGGCCTTCGCCGAGAAGCGCAAGCCCAACTGGAAGGGGCGTTAGCGCTTTCCCCCGCCCCACGCTGCCGAGTTCAAGCATCATGCCGTCCTCCCCGCGCTTCGCGCAGGGAGGACAACATGAGTGACGACTAATCCTTGACTGTCATATTGGTCGGACCATTAAATGAGCGGATTAATGAACCAACAGGGAAGGACAGACATGCCCGCCTCGACCGCCGGCTTCGCCCTGGGCGAGATGCTGGCCGTGCTGCTGGCCCGCGACATGGCGGATGGCGAGAAGGCCATCGTCGGCACCAACTCCGACATCCAGGTCGCGGCCTGCAACCTCGCCCGCCAGCGTCACGCGCCGCATCTGTGGTGGGTCTCCGGGCCGGGCGGCATGACCAACCCGACCGAGGGCGTCGTCCGGCCGGCGGCTGACGCCGAGAACATCGCAGTCGCCCAGGCAGTGATGGACCTGCCGCAGATGATCGACTTCATCGACTGGCAGGTGCACTTCTTCGACTTCGCCATCCTGGGTGCCCTGCAGACCGACCGCTTCGGCAACATCAACACGGTCTGCGTCGGCGAGCATGCGAGGCCCCGGCTGCGCGGGCCGGGCACGGTCGGCATCAGCGCGCTCTGCGGCCTCTCCCGCCGCTTCTACGTCATGATGACGCGCCACGACCGCGGCGCCTTCGTGCCCAGGGTCGACTTCGTGTGCGGCGCCGGCCATCTCGAGGGCGGCAGCTCGCGCACCGATTTCGGCCTGCCCGAGGGCGGGCCCCGCCTCGCCGTCACGCCGCTCGGGGTGTTCGACTTCGAGCCGGCCAGCAAGGCGATGCGCATCCGCTCCCTGCACGACGGCGTGACGCTTGAGGAGGTGCGCGACAACACCGGCTTCGATCTCCTGGTGCCCGACACGATCCCGCGAACCACCCCGCCCGACGCCGAGGAGCTGTTCGTGCTGCGCCATGCCGTCGACACGACCGGCGTGCTGGCCGCCAGGTTCCCCTGGCCCAACGCCGAACGAAAGGCCGCGCGATGAACAACTATCACTTCGAGGAGCACCATCTGCTGCTGCGCGACCAGGTTCGCAGGATGGTGGAGAAGCACGTCGCCCCGATCGCCTCGGAGATCGACGAGAACAACCGTTTTCCCGACGAGCTGGTCGAGATCTTCGGCGACATGGGCCTGCTGCAGCTCTGGGTACCGCAGGAGTACGGCGGACCAGGCGGCGACCTCACCTCGGTGTGCCTGGTCAAGGAGGAGATCGCCAAGGTCTCCGAGTCGGCCGCCCTGCTCGCCGCCAACAATTCCTTCGGCCTCATCCTGCCGATCCTGAATTTCGGCAGCGAGGAGCAGAAGCGCCACTATCTCGGCCTGTCGGCCAAGGGCCGCACCCTCACCGCCGTCGCCATCACCGAGCCCGGCACCGGCTCGGACGTCTCGTCGATGAAGACGCGCGCGGTGAAGGACGGCGACTGCTGGGTTCTGAACGGCGGCAAGATCTACATCACCTTCGGCTCGGTCGCGGACTTCATCCTGGTGTTCGCGCGCACGAGCGAGGGCAAAGGCGCCAACGGCATCTCGGCCTTCATCGTCGACACCAGGACCAAGGGGTTCTCCTACGGCAAGCAGGATCGCAAGATGGGCATCCGCGGCGTGCCCAACGTGCCGATCTTCTTCGACGACCTGCGCGTGCCGGCCGAGAACATGATCGGTCCCGAAGGCCAGGCCTTCAAGACGTGCATGCGCATCCTCGATCTCAACCGGCCGACCATCGGCGCGATCTCGTGCGGCCTGGCGCAGGGCGCGATCGACCAGGCGACCGCCTACGCCCGCCAGCGCAACCAGTTCGGCCGGCCGATCGGCGAGTTCCAGGGCATCCAGTTCATGCTGGCCGACATGCAGATGCAGACCGAGGCGGCGCGCTGCATGCTCTACGACTGCGCCCGCATGGCCGACCGCGAGGAATGGGACGGCTTCTCGGCCAAGGCGTCGATGGTGAAATGCTTCGCCAGCGATACCGCCATGAAGGTCACCACCGACGCGGTGCAGATCTTCGGCGGGGCCGGCTACATGCGCGACTTCCCGGTCGAGCGCTACATGCGCGACGCCAAGATCAACCAGATATTCGAGGGCACCAACCAGATCCAGCGCCTGGTGATCGCCCGCCACATGCTGCGGGGTTGACGCCATGGCGACCACGATTTCGAGCAGGCCCAAGTCGAGCAATCCCAAGTCGGGCAATCCCAAGTCCGGCAAGATCGTCGACCTCGACACGGCGCTGTCGGCCGTCGAGGACGGCATGACGGTGGGCATCGGCGGCTGGATCTTCCATGGCCAGCCGATGGCCTTGATCCGCGGCCTGGTGCGTCGCGGCGTGCGCGACCTCAGGCTGGTGCCGGCACCCGGCAGCGTCGCGCCCGACATGCTGATCGGTGCAGGCTGCGTGCGCGAGACCGCATGCGTCTTCATCAGCTTCGAGCATCTCGGCCTCGCCCCGAATTTCCGCCGCGCCGCCCAGTCGGGCGCGCTGAAAGTGCTGGAGATGGACGGGCCGGGCATCGCCGGCGGCCTGCGCGCCGGCGCCTGCGACCTGCCCTACGGGCTCATCCCCGACCTCGGCACCGACCTGCCCACGGTCAATCCGCAGGGCTACCGCAAGGCGCGCATCCAGGAGGGCGGTCGGCCGCTGCTCGAGGTGCCGGCGATCAAGCCCGACATCGTGCTGCTGCACGGTCAGCAGGCCGACGAGGAAGGCAACGTGCAGTATTTCGGCTCGGGCTACTTCGACCTGCTGATGGCGCAGGCCGCCCGGCACGTGATCTGCTCGGTCGACCGCATCGTGCCGGCGAGCACCGTGCGCCACAACGCGAGGCTGACCAAGATCCCCGCGGCCTTCGTGCATGCCGTGGTGGTGACGCCGTTCGGCGCCCATCCCGGCTGCAGCCCCGGCCTCTACGCCCAGGACGAGAAGCATCTCGCCGCCTATGTCGCGGCGAGCCGCGACCAGGCCTCGTTCGACGCCTATCTCGCCGACCATGTGCGGCCGGCCGGCGGCGAGACGGCCTATCGCGAGCGCATCGGCGCCAACGCGCTCGCCGCGCTCAGCGCCGGCGGCGCCGCGCCGTGAGCTCCGGCTTCGACCCGATCCGCCGCCACCGCCTGTCGGACCAGGTGTCGGCCCAGATCCAGGGCCGTATTGCCTCGGGCGAGCTGCGCTCGGGCGACAAGCTGCCGCCCGAGCGCGAGCTCGCCGAGAGCTTCGGCGTCAGCCGCGGCGCGGTGCGCGAGGCGCTGCGCAACCTCGAGCGCACCGGGCTGGTGGCGCTGCAGGCCGGCGCGCGCGGCGGCGCCTTCATCGGCCAGGGCGACCCCAACCTGATCGGCGACAGCTTCCGCAACCTCTACCAGCTCGGCAGCGTCTCGCTCGACGAGCTGACCGAGGCCCGGCTGTGGCTCGCCTCGACCGTGGTGCGCATCGCCTGCGCCCGAGCCACCGAGCAGGATCTCGCGAAGCTCACCGCCAACGTCGACGAGGCCGAGCGCCTGCTCGCCGCCGGCCGCTACGACGACAAGATCGACATCCACATCGAGTTCCACAACCTGCTGGCGCGGACCACGCGCAACGCCGTGATGGCGATGCTGATGGGCGCGCTGATGGAGCTGATGCGCGACTTCGCCCACGCCGCCGGCGGCGAGCGCACTGACCTCACCATCCGCTCGCGCCGCCGCCTGCTCGAGGCGCTCCACCGGCGCGACGCCGATGCCGCCGTGGCGGCGATGACCGATCATCTCGAGAGCCTGCGCGAACGCTACCGCGAGCGGGCGACCCGGCCGCCGGGATGACGATGTCTCATTGCTGGGCGCGCGCCACTCCGTTGGCGCCAACCTTTCGGTTCTCCTCCCCAGCTTCGCTGGGGAGGTGTCCGCGTCATCGCGGACGGAGGGGTCATGAGCCACGAGTCTCGGGCCCATGACCCCGTCGCCGTATGACGGCGACACCTCCCCAGCAAAGCTGGGGAGGAGCGCAAGAGACGGCGACAGCCGTAAGACAAGACCACATCGAGAGGAAACAATGTTCACGAGACGCACAACCCTCGCCGCCCTCGGCCTGTCGCTCGGCCTGCTGCCGGGGGCGGCGCCGGCGCAATATCCCGAGAAGCCGATCCGGCTGGTCGTGCCCTACGCCCCCGGCGGCACCACCGACATCATGGCGCGAACGCTCCAGGAACCGCTGTCGAAGGCACTGGGCCAGCCGGTGATCGTCGACAACAAGGCCGGTGCCGCAGGCGCCATCGGCACCGCCCAGGTCGCGCAGGCTGCGCCCGACGGATACACGCTGGTGTTCGGCAACAACGGGCCGGCTGCCATCGTCCCGCTGATCCAGAAGGATGTCGGATACGATCCGGTCAGGAACTTCGCGCCGGTGTCGCTGGTTTCGATCGCGCCGATGACCCTGGTGGTGCATCCCTCGGTGCCGGCCAGCACGGTCCAGGAGCTGATCGCCTACGCCAGGGCGCAACCCAATGGCCTCGAGTACGGCACCGCGGGCGCCGGCTCGTTCGGTCATCTCGCGACGGAGCTGTTCGGCAAGCAGGCCGGCATCAAGCTGGTTCACGTGCCCTACAAGGGTCAGGCGCCGTCGACCATGGCGGCGATGAACGGCGAGGTGAAGATGCTGCTGACCTCCTCGTCCGACACCCAGGACGCGGCCGTGCGGGCCGGCAAGCTCAAGCTGCTCGGCGTATCGACGGCCAAGCCCTAGCCGCTGATGCCGGGCGCGCCGACCATCGGCGAATCGTTGCCCGGCTTCGAGGTCAACGTCTGGTTCGGCATCCTGGCGCCAGCCGGGACGTCCGCCCCCGTGATCGACAGGCTGAATGCGGCGATCCGCCAGGTCCTGGCCGATCCCGAGATCCAGAAGAAGTTCATGGGCTACGGCTGCATCGCCACGGCGAGCACGCCGCAGGAATTCGCCGCCATGATCGCCGCCGAGATCCCCAAATGGAAGGACGTGGTCGAAAGCGCCAGGATCACGGTGCAGTAGCGCCGAGACCTTCGCTACGTCACCTTCCACTGCACGAGCGTGAACGGCGGCTTGGCATCGTCGTGCGGCTCGAACACCGCCTCGACCTCGCTGCCGATCCGCACTTCCTGGTGGGGATCGCCCAGCAGGTTGCCCAGCATGCGCACGTTGCCGGCATCCGGCAGCTCGACCAGCACGACGACGTAGGGGCCGTGGCCCTTGAGCGCCGGATGCACCGGATGCCAGGGCCGCTCCCAGCTGTAGATGCGGCCCTTGCCCGACACCTTGTGCCAGCCCATGTCGAACGACAGGCACTTGTGGCAGATCCATTCGGGCCCCCACTGGAACGTGCCGCACGCCTTGCAGCGCTGCACCATGAGCTCGCCCTTGCGCGTGGCGTCCCAGTAGGGCTTGTCCAGCCCGTCGTTCTCAGGAACGGGAATCGGCAGTCCGCTCGGCAGGTAGCTCACAGCGTGGCCTCCGTGCCCAGGATCATGCTCGAGACCGGCGTCACCATCGGGCCGGAAATCACCATCGACACTTCCGGGCTCGGCACTTGCGCGGTCGACTGGCCGCGGAGCTGGCGCACCGCCTCGATCTGCAGCTCGAGGCCGTGCATGTAGCACTCGGCGAGATTGCCGCCCGACGTGTTGAGCGGCAGCTTGCCGGTCGGCGCCATCAGATTCTCCGGCGTCAGGAAGTCGTTGGCCTGCTCGGCAGTGAAGAAGCCGTGCTCGACCAGGCTCATCAGCACGCCGCCGGTGAAGTTCTCGTAGCTCTGCACGACGTCGACATCGGTCGGCTTGATGCCGGCCATGTCGTAGAGCTGCGGCGCGACGGTGGTGAAGCTCGACGTCGCATAGAGTGGCGCATTGTGGCCGCGCGCCCCGTTGCGATACTCCGAGCCCTGCGCCGAGCCCAGCAGGTAGGCGGGCTCGTGGCGATGATCGCGCGCCGCCTCGGCCGGCACGATGATCAGCGCGGCGGCGCCGTCGTTCTCCTGGCAGCAATCGAACAGGCGCCACGGCTCGACGATCCAGCGCGACGCATCGTAGGATTCGGCGGTAAGCGGCCGGCCATTCATGACCGCCCGCGGGTTGCTCTGCGCGTGATGGTACGAGGCGAGCGCGATCGCGCGCTGGGCCGACGGCCCGATCCGGTTCTCGTGCAGGAAGCGCATGGCGCGCATGGCGTAGCGCTGGGCCGGCGACATTACGCCGTAGGGCGCATTGAGGGCGGCCTCGCCGACCGCGACTCCGCCCGGCGGCGCCGCGCCGAAGCGCTGGAACTGGCCTTGCGCCAGGGCGCGGAACACGACGACGCAATCGGCCATGCCGCACGCCACCGCGGCCGCCGCGTTGCCGACCGCCGCCGATCCGCCGCCGCCGCCGCCGCCCCAGTTCATGTTGGAGAAGCGCATGGCCGGGATGCCGAGCGCCGCGGCGAGCCGCGACGGCTCGTTGCGGTCGTTCGAGTACGAGGCGAAGCCGTCGATGCGGCGCGGATCGATGCCGGCATCCTCGCAGGCCGCCAGGATGGCCTGCAGGGCGAGCTTGAACTCCGACACCGGCGCCATGCCGTGCTTGTAGTACGGCGTCTCGCCGACCCCGGCGATCGCTGCCTTGCCGCGAAGCGTACGCTTGCTCATGGGGTCTCCGTCAGTTGGCGCGATAGCGCGCCGGGACCTCGATGCCGAGGAAGCGCGCGCAGTTGAGACCCAGCACCTTGGCACGCGCGCCGTCGGAGAGCTGGCCCATCGTGCGCTCGATCGCCTCGGCCGAATGCGGCCAGGTGCCTTCGTGGTGCGGGTAGTCGTTGGCCCACATGAAGTTGCCGTCGAGCCCGTGCGACTCGGCGAGATCGAGGCCGGGCTTGTCCTCCTGGAACGACGAGAAGCCGTGCGCGCGGTAGTAGTCGCTGGGCAGGTTCTTGAGCTTTGGCCGCACCCAGAAATGATGCTTCTTGTAGGCTTCGTCCATGGCGTCGAGCAGCCACGGCACCCAGCCGATACCGGCCTCGATGGTGGCGAAGCGCAGCTTCGGGAAGCGCTCGAGCACGCCCGAGGCGCACAGGTTGGCAACCGGCTCGATGGTCGGCGACAGCGAGTGCGAGACGTAGTTCACGACCGCGCCGCCGTTGCCGCGCGCCGCGCGCGGATCGCGCCCGGTCGAGACGTGGAAGGTGATCGGCAGGTTGGCGTCCTGGATGACCGCCCACAGCGGATCGAAGTGCGGCAGGTTGTAGTTCACGTGGCCGCTGTCGTGGGCGCCCCACACCGGCTTGCACGGCAGGGTCAGGCACTTGAAGCCGAGCCTGGCCAGCCGCTTCACCTCGGCGATCGAGCCCTCGAGATCGGCGGTGGCGATGCTGCCGGCCGGGATCATGCGATCCTGGTGGGTGCCGAATTGCTCCCACGCCCAGTCGTTCCACACCCGGCACTGCGCCATGGCGAACTCGGGATCGGGCGTCGCCCACATCGCCAGCCCCTTGTTGGGGAAGATCAGCTCGACATCGATGCCGTCGAGATCGTGGTCGGCGAGCCGGCCGAGCGGGTCGGCGCCCGCCTTGTTGCGCGCCATGTCCTCGCCTTCGAGGGTCGACAGCCGCAGCCGGTCGGGCCGATGGCCCTCGCTGACCCGCCACTGCACGCCGTCCTTGTCGGTGATCACGCGCGGCAAGCGCTCGCGATACCTGGCGTCGATGCGGTCCAGCCACAGCGTGGCCGGCTCGTTAGCATGGCCGTCGGCCGACACCATGAAGTACTTCTTCGCCGCGTCGGGCCGCGCGCTGCGCGGCCAGCCGGAGGCGCCCGGCGACTCGAGGCGCCAGCGATTTGGCTCGTTCACTTGGATCCGGTTCATCGCTTCCTCCTTCTTGATGGCTTGGTGGCTTTGTGATTCGGCGTCAGTCGGCAGCGGGCGCGGCGATCTCGTGCCGTTCCTCCAGCTCCCGGTCGATGATGGCAAAGACCCGCTGGCAGGCCTCGAGCTCGGCGGCCGGAACCTTGCCCAGCAGCCTGGCCTGGATATCGTACCCCACCTTGGCGGCGCGCTTGGCCAGCTCCCGGCCGGATGGCGTGAGATGGATGCCGCGCGCGCGGCGGTCACTCTCGTCCTCGCGCCGCTCGATCAGCCCGCGCCGCTCGAGATTGTCGAGCAGGCGGACCAGCGACGGCCCCTCGATCGACAAGGCTGTCGCCAGCTCCTTCTGCCGCACGCCGTCGCCCAGCCGGCGCACATAGACGAGCGGCCGCCAGGTGGCCTCCGTAAGGCCGAGCAGGCGCAACTCGGCGTCGATCGCCTGGCGCAGGCGCCGCGCGATGCGGGCGACTCGAAAGCCGAAATCGATGCTGGGGCGCGGCGGCATGGGATGAAAGATAGTATGCTAATCATATATCTCGCAAGAGACAGCGCGGCCGGCCTTTCAACCTGCGATACAGGCGCCGCCCCGCCCTCCGGCGCGGCGCGCATGCGCGTTTCACAGCTTCCGGTGACCCTCGGCGGGGCCGATGCCTTGCGAAAGAATGCATAACGTCATTTGATGATCGTCGGCTTTCGGGACACGGAGAGTGCGCAAGCATGGCGCGGCGAAAGAAGCCGGCGGTTGCCGTCCATTATCCAGAATGTGGCTTTGCAAGAACTTCGTCTGCTGATTCCATCGCGTGACCTGAACGATCTGCGAGTGCCGCCCGGTAATCGTCTCGAGGCGCGCAAGGGCGATCGGTCCGGGCAGCACAGCATCAGGACAAACGATCAGTGGCGGATTTGTTTCGCTTGGACCGCCGGAGGACCGAAGGATGTCGAAATCGTCGACTACCACTGCTACAGGCTGTTGCTTCGCAACCCCCAACCAGGTGAGATCCTGGCGGAAGTCTTCATGAAACCGATGGGCCCCACTCAAAACGGATTGGCCCGAGCCCTGGGTGAGCCCCTCCACGCCGCATCAACAAGATTGTCCTGGGCAAGCGCGCCATTGCGGCCGACAGCGACCCCCGGCTCGCCCGCTACCTCGGCGTGTCGGAGGGCATCTTTCTCGGATTGCAGGCCGACTTCGAGCTGTTGGAGCAACGTCGGAAGATTGCCAAGGAACTGAAGGCGATCCGGCCGCGCGCCGCCTAGTGCCTGTCTCAGGACTGCTCAAGCCGTGATAGGGTCGCCGGGCATTTGGGCGCTTCAATGTCGATCACGTCTCGTCGAGGGCTTCCGCCGAGATCGACTGACAGAGTCGAGCCGTATTGCTGCCATCTATCAATCAGATATGAGTTAAGGCATCTCACGGAACCAGGGGGCACGAGATGGCAGACGAAGTAATTCTCGTCCTTACGGAAACGAGCGGTCTCGTCAACGGCAACGAGGGAGCACCTGCCGTTTATCAGTTGGAACCTGCCCCGAGCACACACAAGAGGGCTGCCGACAAGGAAGCGAACCCCGGATACAAAGTCACGAAGGCCACGGACAAGGAGCATCTGGCCAAGACGGGCGACCAGACCTTCTGGTTCCAGGTCGGCGGCGAGAACCTGACCTATGCGGACGTGCTCGGCGACCTCGCCGTGACAGGCGGCTCGATGACGTCGCTGATCGTGCGCAACCACGCTGGACAGATCGTTCTCAGCATAACGGGCTTCGCTCCCGTCGACGCCGCGCAGTTCTATGGTGTCATGGCCAGCGACGTCTCGGCTGCCGTGTACCAGATGCTGGTCAGCCTGGGCGCCGGCGATACCGAGATCATCGGTTCCGACGGCCCCAACGGCGCTGTCGCCGGACCGGGAAACGACGCGGCAGACATGGGCGACGGCGACGATGTGATCGTCAAGTTCCATGCCGGGGACCTCACCTACGACGGTGGCGATGGCTCCGACACGCTTTCCTTCAAAGCCGAATTCGGCTTCACCTTTCCCACACCCTTCGTGCAGCAGCTCGTCGTCGATCTCGGCGCCGGCACCGGTCAGAATCCATATGGCGGCGTGCTGAGCCTGACCAGCGTCGAGAACATCTTCGGCACGCCGAATGCCGACAAGATCACCGGCAGCGACGCTGCCAACTTTATCGGCGATGCCATCACTGAGACTGCGGGCGACATCATCGACGCGCTGGGCGGCGACGACGTGATCGGCTTCTTCTCCTTCGCCGGGTTCAACCCGCAACTGACCGGCGCGAAGATCGATGGCGGCGCCGGGACCGACACGCTTGTCTTCCAGTACGACCAGAAAGGCAACGTCCTCGATCTCGTGAACCAGGCGAACAACGCCGGCATGTTCCGCGACAGCACGTTCAAGAACGTCGAGCGGTTCGTGGTCGGTGACGACTTCGCAACCGGCTTCGGCGAGTTGACCTTCAAGGGAGACGATACAGCCCAGTACCTCGAGGTACGCATCGGAAGCATTTCGGTCGATCTCGGCGGCGGCGACGACACGCTGAAGCTCGCGGTCGCCTCGACCAACGGCAACGCCAACGTCGCCGAAGGTGGCGCCGGCATCGACCGGCTGATCTTCAACGCATCCGGGGCAGGCAATCTCCTCGATCTCGCCAGTCAGAGCGGCACCGGTCCGTTCCTCGGCTGGAAGTTCACCGGCTTCGAGGTCTTCGAGTTGGCGACCGATGGTTCGGGGCAGGCGTCGAGCTTCACGCTCGACTTCGGCGGCGATATGACGGCCAGCACGGTCATTGGCGGCGTCGGTGCCGACATCTTTCGCGGTCGTGGCGGCGATGACGTGCTGGTCGGTGGTGCCGGCGGCGACACCTACGTGTTCGCGCCCGGCGACGGCAACGACACGATCGAGGACATCGGATTCGGCGAGACCGACACGCTTCGCCTGCTCGGTATCGCACCGGCCGAGACGACCCTGACCCGCAGCGGCAACGACCTGCTGGTCGGCTTGAACGGCAGTGGCGAGGTGATCCGCGTCACCGATCACTTCCTGGGAGGTGCCCGCGGGCTGGAGAAGATCGAGTTCACCGGCGGCATCGCCTTCGATCGTCAGCAGATCCTTGACAAGACGGCCGGTGCCGCGCCGGACGCCTCGCCGAAGGTCGCCAGCGTGCTGGTGAATGTCGGCAACGAGGGCAGCGGCGTCACCATCGTCGACCTGCTGGCCGGCGCCAGCGACGGCGACGGCGACAAGCTCGCCGTCGCCAATGTCGCCGGCCTGGGCGCGGGCATGACCGTGGTCGGCAACACCCTGCATGTCGATCGGAGCGACGCCGCCTACCAAAGCTACAACGGCGGCGGCAGCCGCAGCTTCGCGGTGACCTACGACGTGGTCGACGGTCGCGGCGGCTCGGTTGCCCAGAAGGCGACCATCTGGGTGACCGGCGTCAACGATGCGGCGATTGTCGACGGCGCCACGACAGGGGCCGTCACCGAGGATGGCGAAACCACCACCTATGGCTTCCTGTCGATCGTCGACATCGACGTCAACACCATCAACGGCACGAGCGAGGCGCGGTTTCAGACCCAGGCTCCGACCGCCCTGAAGTACGGCACCTTCAGCCTAGTCGACGCCAATGCCGGGCTTTGGATCTACGAGCTCGACAACAGCAATGCCGCGGTGCAGGCGCTGAAGACCGGCCAGACCCTGACCGAGACCGCGCCGGTGAAGGCCTTCGACAACACCGCCGCCGACGTCGTCATCACGATCAATGGCTTCACGGACGGCAACGAGCCCGTCAATACGCCGCCCTCGATCGGCGGTCCGGTGACGGCCTCGGTAGCCGAGGACAGCGGCACCGTCACCGTCGATCTGCTGGCCGGTGCATCCGATCCCGACGGCGATCCGCTGCAGGTCGTCGACCTGAAAGGCCTGGTTGGCGGCGTCACGCAGTCCGGCAACTCCCTGCTGGTCGACACCGCCAACGCCGCCTTCCAGTCCCTGGCTGCGGGAGTGCAGAGCAAGATCGTCGTCGGCTACGAGGTGAGCGACGGCAAGGGCGGCAGCACGGCCCAGTCGGCGACCGTGACCGTGACCGGGATCAACGATCCGGCCGTCATCGGCGGCACCACCGTTGGCACGGTGAGCGAGGACGGCGTGCTGACGGCGTCCGGCGCGCTCACCATCGCCGATGCCGACGCCGGGCAGGCGAGCTTCCAGGGGGACACGATCGCCGGCCTCTACGGCAGTCTCGCGGTGGCCGCGAACGGCGGCTGGACCTACACGCTGTTCAACGGCAATGCCGCCGTCCAGGCGCTGAACGCCGGCCAATCCCTCACCGACACCATCGCCGCGCATGCGCTCGACGGGACGGCGAAGAACGTCGTGGTCACCATCCACGGCGCCGACGAGCCCGTGACGATGGCGCCGGCCGCTCACGACGACGCTTATGTCCTGCTGCAGGGCAAGCTGACGGTCGCCGCGCCGACCGGCGTGCTGCTCAACGACGAGGGCACCGCACCGCTTTCCGCCTCGAAGGTCAGCGACCCGGGGCATGGCACGCTGCAGGTCTCCGCCGACGGCGGCTTCACCTACACGCCGTTTGCAGGGTTCGAAGGCATCGACAGCTTCACCTATCGGGCAAGCAACGGCGCCGGGTTCCAGGACGCCCTGGCCACCATTCATGTCGTGCCGGTCACCGTCGGCGCCACGACCACGCTCGACCTGCTGGCGCTGTCGGCCGAACAGCAGATCGCGGCGACCTATGTCGCCTTCTTCGGCCGCGGCGCCGACAGGCTGGGCTTCGACTTCTGGGTTCACGAATTCCAGGTCGGGCTGCCGGTCCAGGGGCCGGCGACGCTGTTCGCCAACATCGCCAGCTCCTTCGGCATCAGCGACGAGGCGCAGGACCTCTATCCCTTCCTTGTCGACCCGTTCAATGCCAGCGACGCGCAGATCGGCGACTTCCTCGACACCGTCTACGATAACCTGTTCAACCGCGGCCCCGATGCCGCGGGTCGCGCCTACTGGACGGGACAGATCAAGCAGACCCTGGCGGCCGGCCAGTTCGTCGGCTCGGTGCTGGTCAACATCGTGGGCGGAACCCAGGACTCCGCCGCCGGCAAGGACATCACCACCCTCATGGGCAAGGTCGCCGTCAGCCTCGCCTTCGTCTCCGAGCAGGAGGAGCACGAGATGCAATGGGCCGGCGCCGCCGACATCGCCGCCGCCACCCAGCTCCTGGCGCCGGTGACCGACGCCCCCTCGACCGTGCTGCTCGGCGTCAGAAACGCCGAGATCCTGGTCGAGACGCACGCCTGATCGGCGGCGCGGGTCGACGCCGGCATCCTCGCAGGCCGCCAGGATGGCCTGCAGGGCGAGCTCGAGCTCCGACACGGGCGCCATGCCGTGCTTGTAGGCTTTGCCCGTTGTCGTATAACGTCATACGTTACACAAGATGATCGTAAGCTTTCGTGACACGGAGACGGCGCGGGTCTGGCGTGGCGAAAGGAGTCGGCGGTTGCCCTCCAATATCCAGAATGTGGCCCTGAGAAAGCTGCGTCTGCTGAACAGGTCGCGCGACCTGAACGATCTACGCGTGCCGCCAGGCAATCGTCTGGAGCCTCTCAAAGGCGACCGGTCGGGACAGCACAGCATCAGGATTAACGACCAGTGGCGGATTTGCTTTGTTTGGACCGCCGGAGGACCCGAGGATGTCGAGATCGCCGACTACCACAGCTAAGCGCACGTTGCTTCACAACCCCCATCCGGGCGAGATCTTGGCGGAAGAGTTCATGAAGCCGATGGCGCTCAGCCAGAACGCCTTGGCCCGGGCCCTGGGCGTGCCGCCGCGCCGCATCAACGAGATCGTTCTGGGCAAGCGCGCCATCACGGCCGACAGCGACCTGCGACTCGCCCGCTACTTGGGCATGTCCGAGGGTTTCTTTCTCGGCTTGCAGGCGGATTTTGAGCTGTTGGAGCAGCGCCGGAAAATCGCCAAAGAGCTGAAGTCGATCCGGCCACGCGCCGCATAGCTTGGATTTCCATGGAGTGGGATTGGCCTAACAAGGGCGTCGCGTGGGGTTATTGGATGATGCGCAGGGAGTTCGCCAGCAACCGCGCCTGGATCTGGTAGCCGACCTTGGCGGCGCGCACCGCCAGATCGTGGCCGGCGCGCGCAAGATGGATGCCGCGCGCGCGATGGTCCGATTCGTCCTCGCGCCGTTCGATCAGGCCGCGGCGTTCGAGATGGTCGAGCAGGCGGACCAGGGACGGCCCTTCGATCGACAGCGCCGTCGACAGCTCCTTCTGCCGCACGCCGTCGCCCAATCGGCGCGCATAGACAAGTGGCCGCCACGTCGCCTCGGTGAGGCCGAGCAGACACAACTCGCTGTCGATGGCCTGACGTAGGCGCCCCGCGATGCGGGCGACGCGGAAGCCGAAATCGAAGCTCGGACGGGGCGGCATGACGATAAAGATAGTTTGCTAATCATCTAGGCGACGGAGGGGTCATGAGCAGCGAGACTGGGGCCCATGACCCCTCCGCCCCCGATTACGGGGGCACCTCCCCAGCTTCGCTAGGGAGGAGAATGAAAAGCGCTCCAATATGCCATCGCCCTGCACGCAATCGGGGGAGGAAAGCTGACCTACCGCCCGCGGGAATTGTCCCAGTCCCAGTCGAGCTCGAAGCGGTCGCCCTTGTCCTGGACGTAGGCGGCGTGCGGCGGCGCGAAGTGGGCGGGCATCAGGAGCGCGCCCTGCTCGACGCAGTCGGCGAGCAGCGTGTGGCGGCTCTTGCGGGCGAGGTCGAGGTCCTCGCAGAAGCGGCTATTCCACTTCCACAGCGGCACCTGCACCGGGTTGTGCAGCGCATCGCCGGCGAAAATCGCCCGCTTGCCGCGCGAGTCGAGATCGACGCGCATCTGACCCGGCGTGTGGCCGGGAGCCGGAACGAGGGTCAGGCAGTCGCACATGCCGTGCGTGCCGGTGACGAACTCGGCCTTCTTCGCCTCGACGATGGGCAGCACCGAATCGTTGTAGGTGTTGACCTGGTAGGTCTCGGTATCGGGCTTCTTCGCCAGCGCCGCCCAATGCTCGTGATCGGTGCGCGACATCACGTATCTGGCGTTGGGGAAGGTCGGCACCCACTTGCCGTTCTCCAGTCGCGTGTTCCAGCCGACGTGATCGACGTGGAGGTGCGTGCACATCACGAAATCGATCTCCTCTGGCTGGACGCCCGCCTCGCGCAGGCGGTCGAGATACTTCGTGTCGAGCATGTCGAAGCGCGGCATGCCGGGGCGCGGCTTGTGGTTGCCGCTGCAGGCATCGACCAGGATCGTATGCTTGCCGGTGCGCAGCAGCCACGAGTGGATCGAGGTCATCAACCGGCCGCTCTCCGGCTGGTAGTAGCTCGGCGCCAGCCAGTGCTGCTCGGCCTGGAAGGCATCGGGGTTGAACTCGGGAAAGAAATCCTTGGCCGGGAAGCCCGGCCCCATCTGCTCCTCGATGCGCGTGACGCGCACGTCGCCGATATGGCGGTCCTGCATCGCTACCTCCCTTTGAACGACGCCTTGCGCTTCTCCAGGAAGGCGGCGAGTCCCTCGGCATGATCCTCCGTCGCCGCGCAGGCCGCCAGACCTTCGGCCTCGCGATGCGAATGCTCGTCCCAGGAATTGTCGAACGCGTTGCGGATCAGGCGCTTGGCGACACCGAGCGCAAAGGTCGGCCCGTCGACGAGCCTGCGCGCCATCGCCTCCGTCTCGGCGGCGAGCTGCTCGCGCGGCACGATCCAGTTCAGGATGTTGTTGTCCTTGGCCTGCTGGGCGGTGAAGCGCTCGCCCAGCAGCGCGATCTCGAGCGCCTTGCGCTCGCCCACGACACGCGGCAGGAAATACGTCGCGCCGCCGTCGGCCGACAGGCCGATATGGCGATAGGCCAGGGTGAAGAACGCATCGTCCGAGGCGATGGCGAGGTCGCAGTTCAGGATCAGCGACAGGCCGAACCCGGCGGCCGCACCCTGCACCGAGGCGAGCACGGGCTTGGCCATGCGGCGGATCTGGTAGATCGTCTGGTGCGCCTTGACCACGCGCATCTCGAAGCCGGCGAGATGGGCCGCCTTGTTCTCGGTGAGCGACTTGTGGAAGCCCTTGATGTCGCCGCCCGCCATGAAATGCGTGCCGGCGCCGCGAATGACCACGCAGCGCACGCGCGCATCCTTCTCGAACTCGGCGGTGTGGCGGATCAGGAGGTCGGTCATCTCGAACGACAGGGCGTTCAGGGACTCCGGCCGGTTGAGCGTCAGCCAGCCGATGCCGTCCTTGACCTCGGCGAGAACGTGCGGTGCGGACATGACACTCCTTCGACGGTCGGTTCGTTCGGGAGCGGCACCCTAGAGCACATTCGGTTGGGCCGGAACAGACCGGATCGCTTCACGACACCGCGCTGCGCTCGCTGCCGGTCGAGGCCAACCGGGGCGGCGTCACGGACCGGCCTTCCGTCAGGGATTGCGCGAGCCAGCCGGCGATCTCGTCCCACGCCCCGCGCGGCATCGACTTGCGGAAGAAGCCGAAATGGCCGACCGTCTCGACGCCGAGATCGCGCGGCGCCAGGTGCCGGCGCTCGACCGAGGCGCCCGGATAGTACGGGCGCAGCGCCTCGACGGCATCGAACGGCGCCAAGGCGTCGTCGCTGAAGCTCAGCCAGCGGATCGGGCAGTCGACGTCGTCGTTGTGCGGACGCAACGCGCCGCCGTGCGCATCGCAGACATAGTGGGGCGATCGGCCCCAGCGCGCCCAGCTGCGCGCGATGCCGGCCGGAAGATCCGCGGTCCCGATCCACGAGCCCGGGAAGCGGCCGGTCGCCGCCGTGAGGCCTGGAATCAGCAGCCACCACAGCGCCAGCATGCGCAGCCGGCGGCGGCCGCGCGGCCAGTGCCGCCAGTGGCCGCTCTGGCTGCACACCAGGACAGCAGCGCGTACGCGAGAGATGTTGTCGGCCAGGCCCAGAACCTGCCCGCCCAGCGAATGGCCGACCAGGCCGACCGCCTCGCCGGGGCGCAACCGCACGAGGTGGTCGATCATCGACGGCTGGTCGATCGCGCCCCACTGCTCCATGGTCGCCGACCGCGGCACCTGGGACTCGCCGATGCCACGGTAGTCGTAGGTCAGCACGGCGAAGCCGTGCCCGGCGAGATGCCGGGCGAAGGCGCCATAGAACTGTCGCGGGATGCCCGTGCCGCTGTTGAGCAGCAGCGCCGCACCGTTCGGTCTCGCCGGCTCGAGCAGCGTCGCCGCCAGCAGCACGCCATCGCGTGCGGGAAGCTTCATGTCCATGGCCTCGGTATCGGCGATGACAGTCACGGCAACAAACGCATCGCGCGTCAGTCGAGTTGAGCGTCATTCATCGCTGGGAGCGCGCCACTCCAGTGGCGCTCTTCTTGTCGATCACACATCTCATGAGCGCCACTGGAGTGGCGCGCTCCCAGCGATGAACGTTCACCAGCCCGCGCGGTGCGGGGCGAACAGGATGATCGCGGCGCCGAGCAGGCAGACGGCGGCGCCGACCACGTCCCAGCGATCGGGCGGCGTGCCTTCGACCAGCCACAGCCAGACCAGCGTGGCGACGATGTAGATGCCGCCATAGACGGCATAGGCACGCCCGGCCATCGCGACCTCGACCTGGGTCAGCAGGGCGGCGAACGCCACCAGGGCGACCACGCCGGGAACAATCCACCACGGCGATGCCCCGAGACGCAGCCACGCCCAGAAGGCGAAGCATCCGGCGATCTCGAGGAAGGCGGCGCCTGTGTACGCGACGATCGTGTGCATCGTTCAGTTTCCGACCTGGTCGAGCAGCCAGCGGCGCAGGGCACGGACCGCGGGCTGGTTGCGCTCGCGCGGCCGACACACGAGCCAGATCCGACCGCGCGCCGGCACGGCGGGCCCGACCCGCACCAGCGCCCCCGACCTGATCTCGCTGTCGATCAACGGATCGAACACCAGGGCGACGCCAAGCCCATGGGCGGCGGCGCGCACCGAGGCGCCCATGCCGTCGACCTGCAGTCCCTTGGGCTCGCTGGGGCGCGGCTCGAATCGTGCCGGGTCGAGCCCGGCCCCCCGCGCCCATTCGGTCCACGATGTTCCGAACGGCGCGACGCGGATCAACGGCGCGCCAACCAGGGCGGCGGGCTTGCCGAGCTTCAGGCGGCGTGCCAGCGCCAGCGACGTCACCGGCACCATATGAAGGTCCATGATCCGCTCGGCCGACAGATCGGGCCAGGTGCCGTCGCCGTAGCGCAGCGCCGCGTCCACCAGGCCCGCCTCCATGTCGGCCATGCGCGGGCTGGCCTCGACCTGCAGCTCGATCTCGGGATGGCTGGCGAGGAACGCGCCGAGGCGCGGCAGCAGCCAATGCGAGGCGAAGATCGGCACGCAGGAGAGCCGCAAGCGTCGGCCGCCGCCCGCCGGGTGCGCCATGGCGCGTGCCAGCTCGCCGAAGGCGCGCCCGGTGTTGGCGGCGAGCCGGCGCCCGCGCGGCGACAGCTCCACCCCGCGCGGCCCGCGCTCGAACAGCCTCTCGCCCAGCGCCCGCTCCAGCCCGGCGATGCGATGGCTGACCGCCGACGCGGTGATGTGCAGCGTTTGGGCGGCGGCCTTGAACGAACCCGTACGCGCCGCGAGCTCGAACGCCTGCAGCGCCAGCAGGTCGCGCGCCGAGAGACCTGTCATGTCCCTTGGGCCTCTACCCGCGCGACCATCGTGCTCCTCCCCAGCGGGAGGACATCCCTGACGGCGGTTCATCGTCCTCCCTGCGCGAAGCGCGGGGAGGTGCCCCCGAAGGGGGCGGAGGGGTCGAGAGCCTCAGTCGAGGCATCCGTCCACGTCTTCCCGGACTGTCGGCACGAGCACGACGCATGCTCGCCCGGCACGTGTATCGCCCATGACCCCTCCGCCCCCTCCGGGGGCACCTCCCCAGCGAAGCTGGGGAGGAGAAAAATGAGGGCGCATCCGATCGGTCAGAACGCCTCGGCCGGCAGGGCCATCAGGGTTGCCGCGCCGGCCTTGATCTGGTGGTTGAGCGATGTCGTCTGGGGCAGCACGCGCGCCAGGTAGAAGCGCGCGGTGGCGAGCTTGGCCTCGTAGAAGGCGTTGTCGTTGCCGGTGGCCAGGCCCTTGTGGGCGGCGACGACGATGCGGTTCCACATGAACGCCATGGCGGTGAGCGCCATCAGGCGCAGCAGGTCGGTCGCCGCGGCGCCCGCCTCGTCGTGGTCCTTCATGGCGTGCTGCATGACGAACAGCGCGGCATCCTGGACGCGGCCCAGTGCCTTCTCGAGCGGCTCGACGAACTCCTTCATCTTGTCATCGTCCTTGTGCGCCGCGACGAAGCCGCTCATCTCGCCGAGCAGGCGCTGCGCCGCCTGCCCTCCCTTCATCGGCAGCTTGCGGCCGATCAGGTCGAGCGCCTGGATGCCGTTGGTGCCTTCGTAGAGCTGGGTGATGCGGGCATCGCGCACGAGCTGCTCGACGCCGTTCTCGCGGATGAAGCCGTGGCCGCCATAGGTCTGCACCGCGAGGTTGGCGCATTCGCTGCCCATGTCGGTGAAGTGCGCCTTGATGATCGGCGTCAGCATCTGCACCAGATCGTCGGCCGCGCTGCGCCTGTCGGCATCGGGATGGCTGTGCGCCTCGTCGATCAGCATGCCGACCCACAGCGACAGCGCGCGGGCGGCCTCGGTGAACGATCTCTGGATCATCAGCATGCGGCGCACGTCGGGATGCACGATGATGGGATCGGCCGGGCCGTTGGGGTTCTTCGGTCCGGTCAGGGAGCGACCCTGGATGCGATCGCGGGCATAGGCGACGGCGCTCTGGTACGACGTCTCGGCGATGCCGAGGCCCTGCATGCCGACGCCGAGGCGGGCGGCGTTCATCATCACGAACATCGCCGGCATGCCCCTGTTGAGCTCGCCGACCAGCCAGCCCTTGGCGCCGTCGAGATTCATGACGCAGGTCGCATTGGCCTTGATGCCCATCTTGTGCTCGATGGCGCCGCAGCGGATGCCGTTGCGCTCGCCGACGGAACCATCCGCCTTGGGCAGGAACTTCGGCACGAGGAACAGCGAGATCCCCTTGGTGCCGCCCGGCGCATCGGGCAGGCGCGCCAGCACCAGGTGGAGGATGTTCTCGGAGAGATCGTGCTCGCCGGCGGAGATGAAGATCTTGGTGCCGGTGATGGAGTAGCTGCCGTCGGCCTGCAGCTCCGCCTTGGTGCGCAGCATGCCGAGGTCGGTGCCGCAATGCGGCTCGGTCAGGCACATCGTGCCGGTCCACGTGCCGTCGGTGAGCTTGGGCAGATAGAGCTTCTTGAGCGTCTCCGAGCCGTGCCGCGACAGCGCCTCGTAGGCGCCGTGGCTGAGGCCGGGATACATGGCGAAGGCCTGGTTGGAGGCGGTGAACATCTCCTGCAGGGCGAAGCCCACGGTCGCCGGCAGGCCCTGCCCGCCGTACTCGGGATCGCAGGTCACCGCCGTCCAGCCGCCGTCGCGGAATATGTCGTAGGCGTGCTTGAAGCCCTTGGGCGTGCGCACCACGCCATTCTCGTAGGTGCAGCCCTCCTCGTCGCCGCTGCGGTTGAGCGGGAAGAGCACGTTCTCGCAGAGCTTGGCCGCCTCCTCGAGAATCGCCTGGATGGTGTCGGGCGTGGCGTCCTGATAGCCCGGCAGCTTCGCGAGGCTCGAGACGTCGAGCACCTCGTTGAGCACGAAGTTGATGTCTTTCAGCGGTGCCTTGTAGACGGCCATCGTTTCCTCCTGGAGCCCGATCCGGCCGGTCGATTACAGCCGAACCGTAGGGGCCTGTTGCAACAACTATCTCCGGTGGGTGACCTGTCGATCGGCAAGCGCGCTAGTCGACGTCGGGATCGACACCGCGCTGGCGCAGCGCCTTGCCGACGTGCAGCTCGACGTCCTTGAACTCGTCGATCTGGGCATCGAGGTCGCGCCGCTTGCGCTCCAGCTCGGCAATGTGGGTGCGGCTGCGCCGCAGCAGCTCGCGCATCTGCTGGATGCCCGTGCGATCGATGTAGTAGAGATCGAGCAGCTGGCGGATCTCGGCCAGCGGGAAGCCGAGCCGCTTGCCGCGCAGGATCCAGCCGAGACGCGTACGGTCGTGCGCATTGTAGAGGCGCATCAGCCCTTGCCGGCGCGGCTTGATCAGCCCCTCGTCCTCGTAGAAGCGGATGGTGCGCGGCGTGACTCCGAACTCGCGCGACAGCTCGGCAATCGTGTAGGTGCGCTGGGTGTCGCGCGAAGCATGGGCATCGGCCGCTGCGGCGGCCGGCGGGGCGGCGCCAGACATGGCGAAGATGTAGTTGACGTTTACGTAAACGTCAATGATCCTTTACGTAAGCGGAAGGCGCGGTCTCGCGTGCCCTTCGACGACCGTGTCGAGGCGGCCGAGCAAGGCACGGGAGCCCAGGCCGCAGTCCGAGCTTACCATCGCCCGCTCCAGAACCGGCGCCAGACGATCTGTCCGGCGCCGACGATCAGGCCGGTCACCGTGGTCATGCCGACGAGAAGGATCGCCCTGCCAGCCACCACCGTCGAGACGCCGAAGGCAAGATCGAGCGACACCCAGATGGCCACGAGCACGACTCCCGCCATGGCGCCGATCGCCAGCCATTTGGCCGCGTACCTCCAGCTCAATTCTCAGATCACCTTCGCCTGCTTCATCTCCTTGACGTCGTCGGCGGTACGGCCGAGCCACTGGCCGTAGATCGCCTCGCAATCGGCACCGAGGATCGGCGCGCACTTCAGCGCGACCTTCGAGTCCGACATCCGGAGCGGCCAGCCCGGCACGGTGACAGGCCCGCGCACCGGGTGCTGGATCGTCTGCATCATGCCGCGCGCATGCAGGTCAGGGTCGTGCAGCAGCTCGAGCGTCGTCATGACGGCGCCGCAGGGAACGCCGGCGCCGGCGATGATCTCCGTCACCTCCTGCTTTGTGCGCTTCGACGTCCACTCATTGAGGGCCGCATCGATGATGTCGCGGTGCTGGCCGCGGGTGACAGGGTCCTTCATGCGCGGATCGCCGATCAGGTCCTCGCGCCCGATCGCCTTCGCCAGGCGGCGCCAATGGTCCTCGTTGCCTCGCGAGGCGTAGATGTAGCACCAGTCGTCGATGCCGCCGGGGGCGCACTTGTAGAGGCCGCCCGGTGCCGTCCCGGATATCGTGTTCCCGCTGCGGGGCAGTTGCTCGGTCATGCCGGCCTGGCGGCTCATCGGCGTGCGGCAGTAGTTCAGCATCGCATCGCGCATGGCGATCTGGATATGCTGGCCGCGGCCGGTCGTCATGCGCTGATAGAGCGCGGCGAGGATGCCCATGGCAGCCAGCATGCCGGTGCCGGTGTCGCCGATGGTCGGACCCGGCCGGACCGGCGGCTGGTCGGGATGGCCGTTCACGCCCATCGTGCCGCCCATCGCCTGGGCGATCATGTCGAACGACAGGTAGTTGGCATGCGGGCTTTCGGGCGCGAAGCCCTTGACCTGGGCAAAGATCAATCGCGGATTGAGCGCGTGCAGGCGCGGCCAGTCGAAGCCCAGGCGGGCGAACGTGCCGGGCGCCATGTTCTCGATCACGACATCGGCTTTCTCGATCATCTGCCGTAGCAGCGCCTTGCCTTCCTCGCTCTTGAGGTTGCAGGTCACGCTGTGCTTGTTGAGGTTGTAGTAGATGAAATAGGTCGAATCGGCGTCGGGTCGATCGCTCGATCCCCACCGGCCCGGCTCGCCGCGGTTGGGCTCCTCGACCTTGACGACCTCGGCGCCGAGCCAGGCCAGCGCCTCGGTGCAGGACGGTCCCGCCTCGAACTGGGTGAGATCGAGTACCTTGATCCCCGCGAGCGCCGGCCGCGTCGTCCCGGCCGCGACCTCCTGATGCCTTACCTGATCCTGCATGGCGATCACTCCCATAGAGGCCATCTCCGGGAATCGGGCGGCCCGTTGTCGTGTCATTCAAATCAGTTTGTGCGACGCGGCCTTGGCGCCGTTCTTCGTCGGCCGGATCCCACTGACCGGTCCTTATGGCCCACCGGTCGGTCTCCAGACCATTAGGACCCGGCACCGTGCGTTCTGCAACCCAACTTTGCCGAAGGAGCGCGTCATGCGCCGGGAGCGCGCCACTATGGCGCTCATGGCGTGCCCGATCAGCAAGAAGAGCGCCACGCCGGCGGAGGTTGCTCCGCCTGAAGTGGCGCGCTCCAAGCGAACGATCTGCCGGCCACTCCTCGGATGATACCAAAGTCACTAGTTGCCTGGAGCGTAACTATCTTTGGTCGAAGCACCAAAGAAGACCTCACCCTGAGGAGCATCGCGTAGCGATGCGTCTCGATTAGGGCGAAGTAACCTTCGCCCTTTGGTGGGCGACAACGATGCTGCTGCCCACCCTTCGAGACACGCCCTGCGGGCGTTCCTCAGGGTGAGGTTTTCCTTGAGTGCTTCGATCAAGCAAGATCACGCTCTAATCTGAAGTTCCGTTTTCGAGAGAGCAAAATTTTCTGTGCGCCCAATGGGTTGGGCGGTTTTGGCGGTTGGGTTTCTGACTACGGCGAGATGTTGTCGATGAGTTCGAGTGCGCGGCGCTGAAGGGCG
>Ga0268299_1000999_pt1 | contig 63296 bp, 45 predicted proteins | sample NOBtaG_FD_193484 | JGI IMG/M metagenome (GOLD analysis project Ga0268299, IMG submission 193484) | Activated sludge microbial communities from bioreactor in Nijmegen, Gelderland, Netherland - NOB reactor | ecosystem: Engineered > Bioreactor > Aerobic > Activated sludge | place: Netherlands...
CGTGGCATTGACGTTGGTGCCGGGGATGTTTCCGGTGGTGCTGAATGCGGCCTGGCGTTGGGCCATATCGCCTGTCATAGCTGCCGCTTCCCGAATCTTGTCGTTTTCGGATTTTCCGAGCCAGTTCTTGAAACCACCGCCAAAAAGGTTTGCAATCAGCAGCAAGGCGAGAACCGCCAAAAGACCGATCTGGACTTGTTTACTTTTTTCCATTGCTTGTCCTGTATTTTATTGTGAATAAATAACTGAAGAAAGGTGCTTAAAAATTCGGTGCGAAGTTACACCTTTCAGACCTGCCTTCTTTTGTCGCATTTTTTTTTTGCAAATGATTAACAGCGCCGTTTGCCCTTCAAAATGGTACATTAGCGCCCGGTTTTTTCAAGCAACGCCATTATGTCCAGTTTTTTCCGCAAGGCAATCAGCCTATTTGTAACAGAAGAAGACGAATCCGCCCCAAAACCTGCCGGCCAAGGTACAGCTGCCGGAGGCGCTGTCGGCAGCCCGGTGCCCGGTCAGCCCGTCCCGGTTGCCCAAGCCACCATGTCTGGTACGGAACTTGCCAAGTTTGAGCAGCACTTTCAGCAGCTGTTTGAACAAACCAATTTGCCAGGCCCGGACTACTACGAGTTTTGGAAAACCATGGATACCCTGGAGGCGCACATCCCCGACGAAGCAGCACGCATGAAAGCGGTATATGCCTCCCTGAAAATCCAAGGATTGAACAAGCAGACCTTGGTGGGTTCGGCGGGCAAGTACAAAGATGTGGTGCTGTTGGACAAGGCAAACTTTGAGGCCGCTGTCCAGAAGAAATCGGAAGCGGAAATTGCCGGGCGAAATGCCGAGATCAAAAAAATAGAGCAGGAGCGCGAGGAAAAGACCCGGATGATAGAGAAATTGCGCCAGGAAATCGAGGCCTCTACGGGTCGGCAGGCAACGCTTCAGGAGGAAATAGCCGCCGAGCAAAGCAAGATCGAAAACGCCCAGCGTGGCTATTTGGCAGCCTGCAACGCGATGGTCAGCAAGATAGAGGCCGACATCGAACAGTTCCAACAGATCATTGATTAGCCGAAACATTCCACTATTCGTTCACTTTTAATTCTTCAGGTTATGCAAAAACCGTTTTATTCCTTCCTTCTGTTTTTTGCCGCATTGCTGATAGTTGGCTGCGGAAAATCCACCGACACGCCGGAAAGCGCTGATGTTTGGACCGTCACCAAGTTCATTGACCTGGCCCCGCCCACGGGACAGGTGGATCAAAACGAAGACACGCACCGATTCAACGGCTACTCTTTCGAGTTTGACAACGGCAACCTGTTGACCGTTCGTTATCCGGATGGAACCACCCGGGAGGCCAAGTGGGCGCTGCTGAACAATGATACGGTATTGGCGTTCAGCATGGAAAATCCACCAGTACTGCTCGAAGAACTGGTGGGGTCGTGGACCGTGGAGACATACACCGCGACCCAAATCAAATTGGTCAATCCGGCTCCAGGGGGTACGGCGGACTTTTCCAAGCAAGCCGTCCGCATCGAGTTTCAGAAAAACTAAGTTCGTGCTGGCGTGCCAGCGCACATCGTATTAAACACAACGGGGTGTTCCGGTCATCGGAACACCCCGCTTGATTTTATGGCAAATCGAGGTTGGTCGGCGGGTTACGCCCCGAGGTACGTTTTCAAAAGTTTGCTGCGGCTGGTAGCCCGCAACTTGTTGATTGCCTTGTCCTTGATCTGGCGAACACGTTCGCGGGTCAAGCCAAATTTATCGCCGATGTCTTCCAGCGACATGGGGTGCTCCACCCCGATTCCAAAATAAAGTTTGATCACGTCGCACTGCCGGTCGGTGAGGGTGCTGAGGGAGCGCTCTATCTCGCGGCGCAAAGAATCGGCGTATTCCAGATGCTGGTCGGTGCCGGGCATGGCTGTATTTTCGAGCACGTCGAGCAGGGAATTGTCCTCTCCTTCCACAAAGGGTGCGTCCATCGAAACGTGGCGGGCTGCCACGCCGAGGGTGGTTTCCACCTCGTCGGAGGTGATTTCGAGCATCTCGGCCAGTTCTTCCGGACTGGGCTCGCGCTCGTAGGTCTGTTCCAGTTCCGAGAAGGCCTTGTTGATCTTGTTCAGCGAACCCACCTTGTTCAGCGGGAGTCGCACAATGCGGCTCTGCTCGGCCAGCGCTTGGAGGATGGACTGGCGAATCCACCAGACGGCGTAGGAAATAAATTTGAATCCACGGGTTTCGTCGAAGCGTTGGGCGGCTTTGATCAGGCCGAGGTTGCCTTCATTGATGAGGTCGGACAGGCTAAGTCCCTGATTTTGATATTGTTTTGCGACCGAGACTACGAAACGCAGGTTGGCTTTGGTCAGTTTTTCCAAGGCAATCTGATCGCCCTGTTTGATTCGTTTGGCAAGGTCTACTTCTTCTTCCGGGGTCAAAAGATCTACTTTCCCGATTTCCTGCAAGTATTTCTCCAGCGATTGGCTTTCACGGTTGGTAATGGACTTTGTAATCTTAAGTTGCCTCATGTGCAGTCTGTATGTTAATTTTTCGGCGCAAAGGTACAATTTCATTGCAACCGACTTCGAAATAATATTTCATAAGCGGCAATTGGACGTGGCAAAAGCACTTTGTCACCCCACTCAACGAATGATGAGTTTTTGGGTGGCTACCTGATGGGCCGTGCGCATTTCCACCCAATAGGTTCCTGCCGGGTATCGTGCGGCGTCCAGGAAATAATTGCCGGATCCGTTGGGCAAGGCGCCCTCAAAAATAGTTGCCATGAATTGGCCGAGGGCATTGTACAGGCGAATGCTTCCCGTTGTCGCAACAGAAGTTCGCACCGGGATTACAGTGATCGCGGAAGCCGGGTTGGGGTAGATCGGCGTAAGTTCAACTTTTGGCACTTCATGGGCGCTCACGGTTTCCGTCACACAAAATTTCCAGTACCCTTCCGGGGCCGTCAATGGGCGCGTGATCGTTTTCCCGCTCGCCGAAGTGCCCTCGATGTAGTAGTACACCGTGCTGCCCCCGGGCTGTTTGGGGATAAAACCCTTGTGCGTCCATGTGGTATCGTCCGGAACGTGAATCGGCAGGTCAACGGATTCCCACGGGGCACTCAGGTCGGTGGTGTAGTATATTTTTGCCGACGCGATTCCGGTGCGGTGGTTCAGGCTTGCCCACACCGGGTACTTGTTGTACACGGCATTTTCCATGCACGACAGTGGTTGGTGTACGATGTGCACCGGATCGGACACGCCCACTTCTTTCGTGATGCAATGAATGGCTCCCAGAGATGGTATGATGGCGTTGCAATTGATGCCCACAATGTTGTAACCGGGCATGGCCTCTTCCCAGATTCGCCGGGCAGTGGTGTCAAATTGCGTCTCGTAAAACGGCACCAGCACGGATTTGTTGACGAAAACGGCGTTGGCGTACGTGCGGTAGTTGCCGCCGGTATCGGGGTATTTGCCGTTGTGTGGAGGCATAGGAATGCGCACCACTTTGTAAGGCGTGCCGAATGGGGACTGGAACTGGCTCAGCACATACTGAATGTTGGCTTCGATTTGCGGCCCGTCGGCTACTCCAATGGGATACTGGCCTACCAGCAACGTTTCCTCGTCCAGCAGTTTCATGTGCATGTCAATATGGTGAATGTTGTCGTAAGGCAGCACATCCATCTTGACATAGCGCTGAACTCCCATGTAATCGGCCATGATCGCATTGATTTGCGCTTCATTTTTAACGGAAACGCCGTAGGGGTTGCCAGGGCTGTTTTCTTCCAACACGAGTCGGGAGGAAAAGGAGGTTCCGAGCCCGTCCGACATGAAGTTGCCGCCGGTGTGCACCAGGTCTTCCGGAGCAACAGTTGTCGTGTAAAGCGGAATATCGAGATAATCGGCTGCGCGATTGGCAAGTGTATCGTCCAACGGGCGGGGGCGATTGTAGCGCCAGTCAATGAAATATAGCGAGTCCACTCCGTTGGCGTACACACAATTCGGGCCGTAGTCCCGAATCCAGATGGAATTGTTGGGCACCTCCAGGAATTCGACGTTGGTGCTTACATCCACACCTTTGCTGATGAGGTAGTTGCGTGCACTGGAAAGAATTGACGATGTATTGCAGCACACAACGACCCGGCATTCCAGGCGGGCTGCTCGAACGATTTCCGTCAAAATATCGCGAATGCTGTTGTTGGAAGCCTGCCAGGTGACCATAAGCGCTTGCAGTTCTTCCCATTCGCCCATGGCGCGTACGGGCAGGGGAGGTGGGGCGGACAGGCCCTCGGAGTGTCCGGGGATGTATTTTCCCGACCGGAGCAGCAGGGATTCTTCGGCAGTCAGGTATCGCGGAAGCTCGGGGCCGTGTTGGCCCCAAAGTCCGAAGGCAAGAAATACGGCGGGAAGCAGGAGGAGTACGCGTCGAGTCATGGTGGTGATTTTTTACGGCCCTAATTTCCGGGTTTTATCGTTCCGGCAACGGGAAAATCGCGTTTTATGTAAAAATCAAACGAAGGCGGCGTGCCTTTGCACGCCGCCGGAACAAAACCCATTCTATCGTATGAAGCAAAACTGTTTGCCTGTAGGAAAAAGCGATCGGAGATGGAGCCTGCTCACAGCATGGCGCTCAGATCGCGGAAAAGAATTTTTTTGCGGTTGAAATACAGCACGTTGGAGCGTTTCAGTTGGTTCAACACAGCGGTTACCATCTGGCGGCTGGTGCCGGTGAGGTCGGCGATATCCTGGTGGGTCATATTGTGCTTGACCAAGGTCTCGAAACCGATGCGTTTGCCCTGCTCGACGCCCATTTGGTGCAGGAATTCGAGGATGCGACTTTTGGAGTCCTTGAGCACGACCTTTTCCAGTTGGGTTTCCGTGTAGCGGAGCCGCTCGCCAAGGAAGTGGAGCAGCGACTGTGCAAAAGCAAAGTTTTTGCGCATGATGCTCAGGAGCACTTGGGCATCCAACTCAACGACCTCGGCGCTGTCGTCCATCGCGTATGCGAAATCGCGGCGTTGCGCCTCCCCTGTCAGGCAGGATTCCCCAAAGAGATTTCCTGCACGCACTACATATTTGATGATATCCTTCTTTTCGGCGTGGACGGCAATTTTCACCGTTCCTTTGAGCAGAAAATATACTTTATTTGCGGCCTGTCCCGGTTTGTACAGCACCTGATGTTTCGAAAACGTTTGAATCGAAGCCGTTTGTTGAAGCATCAACATTTCCTCGGGAGCAAGCACGGCGAAGAGCGGATTGCCGTCGAAGATCGGCAGGGTCATTCTGATATCCATAGTTCGAGCTTGAGCAATTTGTGTGTTATCTGTTCTGTGTTCGAGTAATAGACACAGGCGCTTTGAATATCCCCTACGATTATTTTGAAAATTTGATCCAACGTCCAAAAAAAATGAACACCCCCTCGGAGGTTTCGGAAATACATGACCTGCAACGCTTGCGCCAAGGCGACACGGAGGCGCTGCGGCGGTTGTTCGACCGCCACTATCCATTGCTTCTCGGGGACATATATGCCTATCTGCCGGACGAGGACACCTGCAAGGACCTGGCCCAGGACGTGTTTGTGGAACTCTGGCGCAAACGGACCGAACTCGACATCCATACTTCCCTACGGGCATACCTGCGCAGGGCTGCCGTCAACCGTGCGCTGAACCGCATCAAATCCAACCGCCGTACCGTACTGGAAGACACTTCCGACTGGCAAGACCAAGCGGACACGTCCCAGCGGGACATTGGCCAAAAACATGAACAAGAGCACTTGGAGACGGTGCTTCACCGGGCAATTGACCAATTGCCCGAAAAATGCCGCTTGGTGTTTTCGCTCAGCCGGTTCGAGCACCTGTCGCACCGCGAAATTGCGGAACGGCTCGGAATATCCACGAAAACCATTGAAAACCAGATCACCAAGGCCATGAGGCTTCTGCGCGAGACGATGCTGGCGCACCGTCATTTGTCGCCGGTTGTCATTTGGGCACTAAAATGGTGGAGCACCGGATAGGGGGATCGGTGCGTTGCGCTGTCTTTTAAGCGACCTTGACCAACACCAGCATGTGACCCTTGACAAACCCGCGCACTTGAAAACGAAAGATTATGCAAGAATTCGACTTCATTCTACTGCTGAACAAGCGTCTAACCGGTGAAATCACCGAGAGTGAATCCGCTGAATTGGATGCCTGGCTTGAGCAGTCGCCCCAAAACGCGCAATTGGCCGATCAGTATCGCCAAGTTTGGGCCGGTGCCACCGAGCGACGCACCCATGACTTCCGTCTCGACATGGACGCGGAGTTCCGGCGTTTGCTGGCCCGCCTCGACGGTGCGGAACACCGCAATCCTACAAAAACCGTGTCCATTGGACGCATGTGGATGCGCGTTGCCGCCGCCGCTGCCGTATTGCTGATGGCAATATGGGGATACCGTCAGTTTGCTGCTCCAGTGCCCGATGCGATCGTCGAAAACACTCAAAAGGACAGCGGCAACCGCCTCGTCGTGCTCCCGGACGGATCTAGGGTCTGGCTGCGCCAAAATTCAAAAATTGAATATCCCGTTCAGTTTCCAAAATACCAACGCCGCATTCGATTGACTGGTGAAGCCTACTTCGATGTCACTCATCGCACCGGGCAACCGTTTCGGGTCGAACTGGAACAAGGCGGGCTGGTGGAGGTGCTCGGCACGGAATTCAACGTGCGCGCTGAATCAGGAGCCGACGAAACCTGTGTGCTCGTGCGCTCAGGCAAGGTGCGGTACGCCCCCACGGCAAACAGCCAAAGTGTCGTGCTGACCACCAATGACCGGGCTTCTTTTAGTAGGAAAAAGGCACATTTGTCGCTTTCAAAAGCACCCACGCTCAACGAACTGTCTTGGCAAACCGGTCGCCTGGAGTTCAGCGACACCCCGCTTCGACATGTGCTGACCGATCTGGAAAAACATTTTGGCGCGATCATCGAGGTTCAAAATCCAAAAATGCTCGATTGCGAGTATTCGAACACCCTGACGGTACAAACCCTCGATGAAGTTCTGGAAAGTTTCGCCTTGATATACCGTTTCCGGACAATCCGTACTGCCCCAGGCCGCTATCGCCTGGAAGGGGGCAGATGCAATTGATCCGTGTTTGTTTCCGACAAAAGTATTGAGCCGGGAAACACCGCCATGTTTTGCCGGGGCGCTAACTTGCGCCCGTACTCCTTTCGGCATGGCTAACCGCGTATTCGCAGCGCTTTTTGTTTGGATTTTGTGGTGTTTGACCCCCGCAGTTGCACAGGACTTCCCCCGGCAGCAGCTCATAGATTTTGATTGCACGGATTGCCAGCCCGCAGATGCCCTTGTTCAGCTGAGTCGCCAAACCGGGGTTAACATCGCATTCAACACAGCCTTCTTCCGGGATTGCCCGCCAGTTTCTCTGACAGTACGACAGGAGTCCTTCGGGACCGTATTGGAAAAAATTGCAGGTTGCGCTCGCCTTTCGTACCGCTGGGGGAGCAACCAGGTGGTGCTTTTTCGCAAAAATCAGTTTTTTTCCCTGAGCGGTTATGTTCAGGACGCCGAAACGGGCGAACGCCTGATCGGTGCGAGCGTTCGCACTCGTAGCGGCGGGGCCGTCAGCAATGAATTCGGTTTCTTCAGCCTGTCGCTCGAAAGCGGAGAATACCGTGTTAGCGTGAGTTACATTGGCTACCAACCTGTAACACAGGTGCTGACCTTGGAGGCCGATCGGCTACTGACCCTGAGCCTTGCCCCCAATAGCGCCCTGCCGGAGGTGGTGGTGACGGCGCAGCCGCTGAGCGAGTCATCGGGTGGACAGGATGGCGGACGGCACAACCTTCCTTTTTCAGCTACACACGGCATGCCCATGCCCGGCGGCGAGGCGGACCTGTTGCGACTTGCCGCGTTTCAGCCCGGTGTGCAGACAGGCGTTGACGGTCTCGGCGGACTTCATGTGCGTGGCGGCAATGCCGATCAGAACCTGTTTTTGCTGGACGACGTGCCCGTGTACAATCCCAGCCATGCCCTGGGGCTGTTCTCGGTGTTCAATCCATCCGTAGTGAACAGCGTAAAACTATGGAAGGGGGATTTTCCGGCCCGCTACGGTGGCAGGGTCTCGTCGGTGCTCGATGTTCGTACACGCGACGGGCACCTTCGGGACAACAAGGGCGAAATATCTGTCGGACTTTTTGCGGCATCCGCCAGCGTCGAAGGCCCTATGAAACGCGATACCAGTTCCTTTTTGCTTAGCGCTCGGACCACCTACTTCGGCCCGTGGATTGATTATTTCAGCAAGCGCGACAACCTGCTGACCTTTTCCGGCGACAATGTGGCTTACCGGTTTTATGATGCCAACCTAAAACTAAACCACATTTTTTCCGAAAAAAGCCGTCTCTACCTGAGCATCTATCAGGGAGGCGATGTGTTTCGAAACCAGTTTGTTCAACGCTTCGACAACCTCGAGGGGATCGCTACCGACCAGTACACCTTGGGATCGGAGTGGGGGAATTCCATCGCATCCTTCCGTTGGAACTACCTGATCCGGAACAATCTTTTCACCAACACCACGGTGCGGTATAGCCAGTTTTACTACCAAAGTCGGCTGACCTTGCTTTCGACATTCTTGTCCGCCTCCGGAAGAGAATCCCTGATAGCCAACTATGGCCAGCTGTACCAAACGCTCATCGAAGACTGGTCGGCAAAAACTGATTTTAGTTATTACCCGACCAACCATCTGATCCTGCGTTGGGGAGTTTCGTACACCCTGCATTCTTTTCAGCCCGGAGCGCTTTCCGTCAACTTTTTGGTGCCCGGTCAATCTCCGCTAACGATTGACTCCCTCTCCCAATCGCTCCGAAACAACGAACGCCTCGGGGCTGACGAGAGTGAGCTATATGTAGAGGCAGACTGGCATTTCCGAAAAAACCTGTTGCTGGAAGTGGGTTTCAATTTTTCCTCATTTCAAGTGCGCAATACCGTATTTAGGGCGCCCCAACCCCGCATTCGGCTTCAATATGGCGGAAATTCAAATTGGCGGACATGGGCAGGCTACCACCGGGCCGCTCAGTTTTTGCATCAAATCGGCTCGTTCAACATTAGCCTGCCCTTCGAATTGTGGGTGCCGACCACGGCACGCGTGCAACCGGAGCACGCCTGGCAGGCTACGGGCGGGGTCGGGTTTAGGCGTTCGGGTTGGGATGTCCAGGTGGAAGGGTACTACAAGCAACTGGAGCGAGTACTGTCATTCCTGCCTTCCAACACCGCTTTGCTCACCGGCGGTGCAGAGGATGCAAGCGGTTGGGAAGATCGTATCACAGCGGGAACCGGCCTTGCGTATGGGGCTGAAGTGGTGGTCGAAAAACGGTTTCCGAGTACCGCGCTGACGCTTGCCTACGCATGGTCGCGCACCGAGCGTATGTTCCCGGACATCAACTCCGGCCGAGTTTTCCCTTTTCGGTTCGATCGTCGGCACGACCTGAAAGTCGTGCTCCAGCAGCGACTTGCCCCTTGGCTGGATGTGACATTGGCCTGGATATATGCCACGGGCAATCCCATAACCCTTGCTGGAGTGAAATACCAGCACCATACGCCCAACAGTGATATTGAACGCAGTGTTTTTGTGTACACCGATGTCAATGGATACCGCTTGCCCCCATACCACCGGCTGGATGTTGCTTTCAACGCCCATTTCCACAAGCGGATACTAAAACACGATCTGCAATTGGGCGTTTACAATGCCTATAACCGGTTCAACCCCTTTTTCCTTTATGTAGATGCAGGAAGTGGCACCAATGCTAAAGCTGTGCAATATACCCTTTTGCCGTTGGTGCCTTCATTCCGGTACACCGTGAGTTTTTAATCAACGAACCACTTTCCTATGGTACCCACGCCTTTTTTTCGCTTCCTTATGGTTCTGCTTGTCCTCCCTTTGGGTTGTGTGCGCGAAGTGGACCTGGAACTGCCCGAACTACCTACCCGAATTGTCGCTTTGAGCCATTTTACCGTTGGGCAGCCAATACAAGTTGAGGTGTCTCTCAGTCAAAAACTTACCGATGCCGGGGACCCTGTGATCCCCTTCAACGCGGATGTGTCCATTGCGGTTGGTGGACAGTTTCTCGATAAGTTGTTTCGAGTCACGGACGATGGTGGAAGGATTTACTGGCAAAGCCGCGACCTTGTCGAAGTAGGGACGGAATACTCCCTGGCTGTTCGGATCGGAGGCTTGGAGACAATTGAGGCTGTAAGTTCAGCGCCGAAGCCTGTTCCACTGACAGAAGTTCAGGTGGATACCAGCCAATTGAACCTGACGATACTCCCGGATGGGAAGCGCGTGCTTCGAGTGCCTTTGAGGATACGAGTTGGCCATGCAAAGGGTGTAAACCGCTACTATGCCTTTGCGCTTCGACATGAAATCGAGACATTCGAATTGGTCAACGGGGAACCGGTGCCGGACGAGTATTACGAAGTCCCATCGAAGTTTTTGGCCGACGGACGTACGCTCGCTTTGGTTTATGATACCCCCGAGCAGGTCGTGCTGGTAAATGAAAACTACTGGAATGACAACCAAAACACGCTGTACCTGGATGCGATCGTGCCCTTTGATCCTACCTACGAGCGCCCGAGCCGAATTTTGGTGGAATGGCGCACACTTTCTCAAGAATTTTACCGCTATCACCTCTCCTTGGCAAGGCAGGGCAATAATGTTCCCCTGAACGACCCCGATGCCTTGTACAACAATGTCAGTGGCGGCTATGGCAATTTTTCCGGCTACTCGGCCCTCGAATACACCACGCTGATTCCAAACAGTTTTTGATTTGCCCGATTTTTTGAAACTTCATGTGTGTTTTTGCCAATGCCCAACAGCCGAAAGCCAATAGCCTTTCCCTACTTTTGCGCGGGCAAAAAGGAATTGCCGTGCTTCTAACCAACATGTTTCATCCAGTCAAATCACCTTTACGCAATGAGCAAAGTGACCATCGTCGGCGCCGGGAACGTCGGCGCAACCTGTGCCAACGTCCTCGCCCACGAAGACATCTGCAACGAAATCGTCCTGATTGACATTCAGGGAAATATGGCCAAAGGCAAGGCCCTCGACACTTGGCAGCAAGCCCCCGTGGACGGGTACTCCACCCGCGTCGTCGGTGGCGACGACTACGCCCTGACCGCCAATTCCGACATTGTCATCATCACCGCCGGTATCCCGCGCAAACCCGGCATGAGCCGCGACGACCTCATCAGCACCAACGCCAAAATCGTTGTGTCGGTGACGCAGAACATCCTGAAATACACGCCAAACCCCATCATCATCGTGGTGTCCAACCCGCTCGACGTGATGACGTATGCCTGCTGGAAAGCCTCCGGCCTGAGCGACAAGCGCGTGTTCGGCATGGCCGGCGTGCTCGACACGGCCCGTTACCGCGCTTTCCTTGCCGAAGAGATCGGTTGCTCGCCCAAGGACATTTCCGCCGTACTCATGGGCGGTCACGGCGACACGATGGTGCCGCTGCCCCGCTACACCACCGTGAGCGGTATTCCGGTAACGGAATTGGTGGCAGCCGACAAACTGAACGCCATCATCGAGCGCACCAAATCTGGCGGCGGCGAACTCGTCAACCTCATGGGCACGTCCGCCTGGTACGCGCCGGGTGCGGCTGCCGCCCAAATGGCCGTTTCCATTCTGAAAAACGAAAACCGGATTTACCCCTGCTGCGTATTGCTCAACGGCCAATATGGACTGAGCAACCTGTTCGTAGGCGCTCCGATCAAAGTCGGTCGCGACGGCGTACAGACCATCATCGAGTTGAAACTCAACGCCGATGAAATGGACCTCCTGCACAAATCCGCCGCCGCCGTGCGCGAAGTGGTGGATGTGCTGAACAACATGAACCTGCTTTGATCGCGTATGCCCTCCATGTCCCCATCCGCTAAGCAACAAAAAAAGTCCGAGTTCTGGAACGAGATGATCGCCCAGGACTCGGGCAAATCGTTGGCTCAACTGGCGGATGAAACCCCCATTCTGCTGGTCTTTTTGCGCCATTTCGGCTGTTCGTTTTGCCGGGAAGCCATGTCCGATATTTCCAAACGCCGCAAACGATTGGAAAAAAGCGGCCTGCGGATCGTGTTTGTCCACATGGCGCCCGAGCGGGCTGCGGCGGAAAAGTTTTTCAAAAAATACAAACTCCTGCCGGTCGAACACATTTCAGACCCAGAGAAACGCTTTTATCAGGCATTCGGCCTTGGCCGAGGCACACCCACGCAATTGTTCGGTCTGATGAACTGGATTCGGGGCTTTCAGGCGGGTGTCATCGAGGGGCATGGGTTTGCCTACCATACCGAAGACCTCGGCGACGGATTCCAAATGCCCGGTGTTTTTGTCCTGCACAAAGGCGAGATCAAGCATTCCTACATCCACAACCATGCCTGGGACCGGCCCGATTATGAGGCTATCGTGAGCTATTGTGACCTTTAGGTTTGGGGGTTTCTGGTTAGAAGGTTTCTGGTTTGCCACACGTTTGTCATTCCGAAGGAAATAGTCCGCTCACGTTTGTCACCTCTACGGAATGACAAAACACACCATGCCGAATTTCTTCACGCGCATCGGGCTTCTTGCCCTGATTTTTTCTTTGGCCGGGATACCTGTCCGGGCGCAGACGGATTCGGCCGTTCATACACTTCCAGTTGTCTTAGTGGTGGAGGCTCCGAGCACGCGCACCGGTTTTACCGTTTGGACAGCCGATTCCCTCCCGAGCACGGGCGCTCTTTCGCTTGCCGACCGCCTGCTTTGGGAAATGCCCCTCGGCCTGCGGATCAACGCGCCGGGCACATTGGCCACGGTGTCGGTACGCGGAGCCGGGCCTTCCCGAACAGCAGTTTTTTGGCAGGGCCTCCACCTGCAAAGTCCCATGAACGGCGTGGTGGACGTATCACTGGTTCCGGTTTGGCCGGATGATCGGGTGGAAATTCAGTACGGCGGGCAAAGCGCCGCACAAAGCACAGGGGCCATGGGCGGTGCGGTACACATCCGGCCGGTGGCTCCGTCAAATGTATCCGGCTGGCAGGCGCAGGCCGGACTCGGGTTGGGCAGTTTTGGCCGGAACGACGCACAGGTGTCGCTCAGCCGTGCCGGCGCCGGCGGCTATGCGCTTTTTCGCGTATCCGGTACCCGGGCGCAAAATGATTTTCCGTTTCAAAATACCGCGCTCATCGGCGCACCCGAGGTACGGCAGGGCAACAATTTTGGTGAAAAATTCGACCTCCAGCAGTTCAATCGCTTGGTCGTCAACGAAAAAAACACGCTCGAAACGGCGGTTTGGTACCAGCAGGCTTTCCGGGAAATTCCGCCGGCTATGACGGAAGCGCCCACCGAAACCTGGCAACGCGACCGTACCCTTCGGGCCGTGGCCACCTGGACGACCCGCGTCGGCGACCGTGCCCAATGGCAGCACCGAGCCGCCTGGCTCGACGAGTACCTGGCGTTTTACCGCAGCGGCGACACCGACACCAGCCGATCCCGGACGCTGCTGATTGGCTCGGAGTTTGTGGCGGCGCCGTCATCGCACATTTCCCTCCGGGCAAATCTGACTGGCTGGCGCCAGCAAGCCCAAGCCGATGGCTATGCCGACAGCACGGCCTGGTTTTCGCAAATGCGCTTGGCCGGCTCCATGTCTGCGGAGTACCGGCTTCTCGGGTTGCGGCTGAACGCCCAAGTCCGGCAGGAGTGGGCCGAGGGGCAAGGCGCGCCGTTCACCTGGACGCTTGGCTGCCAGTGGGCGGCAAGCCCCAGCCTGACCCTGCGGGGACAAGTGTCCCGCACGTTCAACCTGCCCACATTCAACGACCGCTTCTGGCTCCAACTCGGCGACCCCGATCTGCGCCACGAGTCCGGCCACAGTGCCGATATCGGACTGATCTGGAAACGCGGCACCTTCGCGCTGGAAACCTCCGTGTTTCACATGCTGCTCGACGACTGGATACTCTGGCAGCCCGGCTCTGACGGATTGTTCCGGCCCGGCAACTTGCGGCAGGTATGGTCGCGTGGGGTGGAAATTTCAGCCCGAAAAGAACTGGATTTTTGGCACAGCCGCTGGCGGCTGAGCGGACGCTACCAGTTCGTGCGGGCCACCAATGCGGCGGTGTACGATGCCAATGCTGGTGTGCTGCACAAACTGCTACCCTATACCCCGGAGCACACGGCGAGCGCTACGCTCGCCTGGACGCACGGCGCCTGGTCGGCGGCCTACCTGCACCAGTGGACGGGGCCGCGTTTCGGCAATGCCGACAATTCACAGGAGTTGGATGGGTTTCACACGGGAAACTTGCTCGTGCAGTACACGGCAAAATTGGGCCGCCACCACCTCGGCCTGAGTGCGCGGCTGGATAACGTATGGGATGCTCCGTATCAGGTCATTGCGTATCGGCCCATGCCGGGGAGGGCGTGGCGGGTGGGGGTGGAGTGGGGAATTCATCGCGCAATCTGATCGTGTACAATCGCCGAAGGGGTCAGTATGCCCACATTGCTCAGCAACAGGTTTCGGTCGTTGCTGCTGCCGTTGTACTTGACCAAGCCGTCGAGGTTGTAGTCGGCGAGCAGGTAGCCGGGCACGGAGGCGTTTGGCGTGTTCAGGCCCACCACCATGAGGATGGTGTTGCGGTCGTTGTTGCTGCCGTTGTACTTGAGTTGGTAGTCCACGCGGCCGTTGCCGGCCCAGAGGACATATTTGCCGGAAACCAGGCGCTGGGCAGGGTTCAGGCCGTTGAACTGGTAGGAATCCTCCGGGAGCAAATTGCGGAAATCGGTTTCGAATGCAAAGCAGGACGGATGGAAGGCGGGGTCGGTGACCTGGGCGCCGAAGTGGTTGCGGTGGCGCACGGTGACGAAGTAAAACACGTCGCCGGCGATGGGGAAAACAACCGGCGACACGCCGTCCACGTCCACCACATCGCCGTCGCGCTGGAGCAGCGCCGAGCGCGTGGCGACTACCAGCGCGGGGTTTGCGCTGTCGCGCAGTTCGAGGAAAACCCAGTCCACGATGGCATTGTTGCCGGTCACGGCCAGCACATCGGCCGTGGTCGCCTCGCCGCCGCCGCCGACGTGGGTGAAGTTGGTCAGGCCGGTGTAGGGTTCGGTTAGCGGGAGCATGCCTTTGACGCGCAGACTGTCATGCATCAGTTGTACGGCGGCGACGTATGGGCCTTGGAGGTAGGTTTTTACGTCCACCACGGTTATCGCTACGCCCTCGTCCACATCCCCATCGCAGTTATTGTCGGCGTTGTCGCATATTTCCGTGGCGCCGGGATAGGTGTTCGGGTCATCGTCGTCGCAGTCGCCGTCCACGATAGTGAATTCGTCGTCGTCGGCATCGGAGCAGTAGGTGATGATCTCGGCGACGCTGCTGCAGCCGACGTCGTTGTTTTCGATGAAAATGAGGCCGGTAATGGCGCCCGGGGTGATCAATAACGGGTAGATGGCGCAACCGTCTGCCAATTGCAAGTTTCCGCTGATGGAGAGATCGCCCGTGATTTGGGTCAGGCCGTCAAGACCTTGCAAGGAGTTGAGCGAATGGTTGTCTTGAATAAGTACCAAACTTGCCGAACTCACGCTGCTAAGGGCGTCAATATTCATTAGCGCACTATTGCCATAAACAACCAATTCCACCACAGGGCCGCTCAAGTTGGAGAGGGAATTCAGGTTTTCGAGAGCCGGGTTTGAGTCAAGCGCCAAATACTGGATTGCTGTTGTGTTTTCCAGGCCATTTAGATTCGTCAAAGAACTGTTGGCTTCGATTCTCAAATTTTCAATCGTCGCGCCGGCATTAAAAAGCCCCTCTATACTTACGAGGGCAGGGTTGGTTGACAAAAGGACGGAGGGCGCATAAACCAGGTTGCTCAAGGCATCCAGGTTCTCCAGTTGCTCATTTGAACCAATGCGCAATTCTTGCACGGAAGTCAGCCCTTCCAGCCCCACCAGGCTTTGTAAACCGCCGTTGCCATCTACCTGCAAAGCACCTGCAAGCGTTGTGATGTTGTGAACCCCGATAAGGTTCCCCAACAAAGGGTTGTTTATGATGCTCAGCGACCCAAGTGCTGTCAGTCCTTCCAGGCCCGACAGGCTTTGGAGCAAAGGATTGTCTATAACATTTACTATACCGGCTCCTCCACCTACCTGAGTCAGTCCTTGCAAGCCCTGGATGGACTCCAGCGAGCCATTCAACTCAATACCAACAAATTGGCCCACCCAGGTTAGCCCGTTTAGTCCGTCCAGATTTGGGAGCAAGTCGTTGTTGTATACATACAACGATTCGGTGATGCTGTCAATGTTGCTCAACGGCCCGAGGTTGACAATATCCGCACCGGAAATGGTAAGGCTACCTTCAATCTTGGTGTAGCATGTAGAGAAAAAATCAACATCCGCTTGGGTGGTTAAAAACAGATTTCCTACGAACACCAGACCGAAACCTTCATCCACATCCCCGTCGCAGTCGTCGTCTATACCGTTGCAGATTTCAACCTTGGTGACCACGAGGCTAATTTTCTTCTGTGCGTCATCGTATAACAAACCGTATCCGGCGGGCAGGTTAAAGTTCAAAATAGTGCCGGTGCGCGTACCCGTCCAACTGAGGATGGTGTATGTCCCGTCAGGTACGCATGGCGTTTCCATCACATTGAGTGTAGAGCCTGAGGCAAAAGTCAGATTGCCGGACACATGCAGGCTGTCATGCAGCACAGGCATTCCACCTTCGGTTTCGATGAGGAGGGTACTGATCGTCAAGTTGCCCATCACCGTCAACGTGCCCGGCGATAGACCGGGCGCGAAGGTGCCGTTGTTGGTGTTGGTGGTGCCGAGGTCGAGCGTTCCAGTACCCTTTATGGTGCCGTTGTTTACAAATGTGTTGTTGAGATTCAAGATGCCCGATACAATACTGGTGGTGCCATTGTTCGTGAACGGGGTTGCAACGGTCACCGTGTTGGCGCCTTGTTTGACGAAGGTGCCGTAATTCTCGAACGCGGCAGGAGGCGTTGCCAGATTGATATTCAAGGGTGTTGCGCTGCTGACGGTCAGGTTGCTGGTCGTGTCGTTGCGCAAAAGGGCACCGAAACCTGTCGTGACATCACCGGCCGTCCACGAGCCGCCGCCTCGGAGAACCAGCGTTTTTTTCCAAAGAAATTTGGTGGTTCCGGCCCAGTTAACCGCGCTGTCAATAGTGACAACCCCACCTGCTGTAGCAGAAATGTTTCCCACGGTACCGCCCGTCCAGGCGAACGTGCCGTTTACCTGTGCGTCGCCTTCATTGCCGAGGTTGCCGCCGCTTTGCATCAGTTTGCCGGCGATCGTGAGGTTGCCGGTGCCCCCAACTGCCCCGCCGGTCAAATTCAAACCGGGTATGGCGGCGTTTCCTGCGAGGTTGACATTTCCACCAGTGATTTTTACCGTTCCGTTGCCTGCGGCTGTTGTGCCGTTCAGCGTGTGTGTGCCGTTGGAAAATTCAAGTCCGTCGGGTGTGCCCACTTCGAACAAGCCGGAATAGGTGCCGTTGCTGCCCAGTTTCAGGATACCGGCAGACACCTGTATGGTACCTCCGTTGTTGAAAGTGGTGTTGGCATTGAGTGTTCCGGCCCCCTGCTTGACAAAAGTACCGAGGTTGTTTACTGTAGCCGGAAGTGTGGCACTTGAGAGATCGAGTGTTGCGGCATTGTTGACCGTGAAAGTTTGCCCAGTGGCAAGTTGCAGGGTTCCGCCAAAGCCGATCGTTAGGGTACCTGCTGTCCACGCCCCCCCTGCGTTCAGCTGCAAGGTTTTTCTCCATAATGACTTGACGCTGCCATTAAAAGTAGCCGCTCCGGCAATGGTTACCGTGCCGGTCGCAGTAGCAGCAGCGTTGCCTACGGTGCCACCCGACCAGAGGAAGGCTCCGCTCACATTTGCATCGCCCACATTTCCGAGGTTGCCATTGCTAAGGGACAGGTTGCCGGCGATGGTGAGCGTGCCGGCTCCGCCAACTGCCCCGCCGGTCAAATTCATGCCTGGTAGTCCTGCATTTCCCGCCAGGTCGAGGTTGCCGCCAGACAGTTTGACCGTTCCATTGCCGGAAGATGTTATGCCGTTGAGGCTGTGCAAGCCGTTGGAGAATTCTATTCCATCGTTCACGGCTACATCAAAAAGTCCGGTGTATGTGCCGCTGCCATTGAATTTCAAGGTTCCGCCCTGTGCCGATACGGTGCCACTATGGCTGACGGGCGCGTTCACGGTGAGTACCCCGGCACCCAATTTTTGGAAGGTACCTACAATTTCAAACGTTCCGGGCACCGCGCCCAACAAAAGGCTTTGCGACGCGGCGCTGTTAAAGGAAAAGGTTTGTCCGGATGGTATGAGCCAGATACAATTGTACCCGATGGAGACATCGCCGGTCGTCCAGGTACCGCCGCCGTTCAGGTGCAGGTTTTTTTTCCATAAAAATTTATGGGTACCGCTGAGGGTGGCGGGACCGGCAACCGATACGGTGCCTGTCGCAGTGGCAGAAACGTTGCCCACTGTGCCGCCCGACCAGAGAAATATACCGCCAATGCTTATGTCGCCGAAATTGCCGAGGTTGCCGCCGCTTTGTTTGAGGTCGCCGGTTATGGTCAAGTTGTTTGTCCCGTCAATAACGCCCCCGTTCATGGTGAGGGTGGCGACAGTCGGCGCAACATCAAGTGTGACGGTACCGGCGGCGATGACCACATCGTCGGTGGCGTCGGGGGCGCCGATAGGCATCCACTTGGAGCCGTCGCTCCAGTTGCCGCTGGTGCCGTTCCAGGTTTTTGTCAGGGCTTTTGCCTCAAACGGGATAGCCAGCAGCAGGGATAAGGAAAGTAAAAACAGCGATTTGTAGAGATTTACGAGCATAGCGTTGGATTTATTAAGATGGTGATTTGACTTTGCTGGACAAAAGTACTCTTTTCCCCCAAAGCATCAAATCTCCCTCATCTCCCTCAACGCCTGCTCCATCCACTGCGCCCGCGTGTCTACGAAGAGTTTATTTTCTCGTCAGGCGATCAATCATACCATTGAAAATAAAAAAGTGAAACGGCAGGACGAGGTACCAGTACACCCGTCCCCATAGCCCACGAGGTCGAAAAGTAGCGGTTTGCGAAAGAACCCAAGCGCCATGCTTTTCGGCGATATGGAACTCCAGCCATGCTTCGCCGGGTAGTTTCATCTCTGCGAAAAGAAGCAGTCGCATGCCTGTACGGTCGGCGATCAGCACGCGCCAGAAATCAAGGGCATCGCCGGGGCTGATTTCGTTCGGGTTGGTGCGGCCCCTGCGCAGTCCCACACCGCCCACTATTTTGTCCATGTAGCCACGGATTTTCCAGAGGAGTGTGCCATAGTACCAGCCTTGGTCACCTCCAATGCGCCAAATTCGCTCCAGCACCTCGGCTTCATTGCCGGCTAATATGCGGCTTTTTTCGTCCTTGAAACAGCCGAACTTGGGCACCTCCACATAGTCCATTAACTTCGGGTTGGTATCAAAGGAACTGAAGGCATCCTTCCAACTGCTCACCACCATATTCTGCTCGATGCGTTGGAACGCCATTTCTACAGCCGTTTCGTAGGATAAAAGTTCGATGCCAAGGTCGTAGGCCAACTTGTTGGGTCGGCAGATGACGTTGATTTTCATACTGTCCACCAGGTTTTGGGCCAAGTGGTATGAGGTGGAAGTGATGAAATAGAGCCAATAAGACGAGAGTTTGGGAGTCATTATCGGTACGGTCCATATATAGCGGCGCAGCTTCCGTACCGCTGCAAATTTCAGCAGCATCTGCTTGTACGACAGCACTTCCGGCCCGCCAATGTCGAAGTCATGGTGGTAGGTTTCCTTCCGGCCGATGACGCCCGACAAAAACTGTACGACATTGCGGATGCTTATGGGCTGGCACAGGGTGTTCAACCATTTTGGGGCAATCATAACGGGCAGTTTTTCCACCAAGTCCCGGATGATTTCAAAGGAGGCGCTGCCCGACCCTACGATGATGCCCGCTCGAAGAACAGTTACGGGCACTTTGCCGTTGCGCAAAATTTTCTCCACCTCGAAACGGCTGCTAAGGTGGTCGGACAACTCCGTTTCGTTCACAATGCCGCTTAGGTAGATGATCTGTTTGCACTGGGTAGCCTGCACCATCTTGCTGAAATTCATGGCAGTAGCGGCTTCCTTGCTTGCAAAATCACCTTTGCTGCTCATGGAATGGATGAGGAAGTATGCCACATCGAGATCGGCAGGAAATGAAGCGCCGGGCGCCGGGTCAAGGAAATCTACTTCGATGATTTCAAGGCGTTCGTGCGTCAATCCATCGAACCGCTTTCGGTTGCGAACACAGCAATAAACGGTATGACCTTGTTGGAGGAGTACGGGGAGCAACCGTTGACCAATATAGCCGTTAGCACCGGTGAGGAGTATTTTCATGTTTCTCAAACAAGCCTTGAACGAAAATGTTAGTCGGCCAATTCCGGAGCGTACATGGCGGGTAGAGTAGGGGTTAATGTTCCCCGATCTCCCGCAACACCTGCTCCAGCTACTGTGCCCGTGTGTCGCGATACATGTTGAACTCGCTGAGTTCGACGCTTTTGATACATCGGAGATTTTTCTCGCAGTTTCCTACTTTTGGCCCCAAGTCCAAGCGCCCATGCAGCAGCCATCCTCCGTTTTCATCATCTACGCCCGGGAAGATGAGCAGTTTCTCAAAAAACTGCTCAACCACTTGCGCCCCCTCGAAAACGCGGGACGCATACTGGTGTGGAGCGACCGGGCCATCAATCCTGGTGAACTTTGGGAAGAAAAAATTCGGGAGGCTCTGAGTGCTGCGCAACTAATCCTCGTATTGGTTAGCGATGCCTATTTCGGCTCGGCCTACATCCACGAAGTCGAAATAAAGCGTGCCATCGAACGCCAGAAAAAGGGCGAGGCTAAGGTACTGCCCATCATCGTACGGGCCTGCTTCTATGAAGACGATCCCACCATCGGCGATCTACAAGCCTTGCCCAAAGACGCAGTGCCTGTTAACGAGTGGCCGAGCCAGGACAATGCCTGGAAAAATGTGGTCGGAGGCCTGAAACGTATCCTCGACGAGTTTGAAAAAGAAAAAGTGCAGCATATTGAGCAGACGGCTTGGCAAGAAGCTGCCGACGCACACACCATAGCCGCTTACCACTACTACCTTCGTAACCACCAGAATGGCCGATACGCCCATGAGGCACATGCGCGTATTCGACGCTTGCAAAAGCAGGAGTCGCCACCTTTGCTCTGGGGCCGATACGCCCGACTCGGCGGTGGCTCGTTGGTGCTGCTGCTGGCGGGCTGGCTGCTGTGGCGTATTGGCCCTTGGAGTGCGATGACTTCCGCAGATATACCGGGTATGGTGCTGGTGCGCGGTGGCGGTTTCGAGATGGGCGACCAATTCGGCGACGGCGACAGTAACGAGAAGCCGGTACATACGGTGGCATTGAAGGATTTTTACATGAGCAGGACGGAGGTTACCATAGGTGAGTTTCGGGATTTTGTAGAGGCTACGGGCTACCAGACTGACGCGGAAAAGATTGGGAGTAGTTGGGTAGTACAACAACACGGTGATTGGCAAGAAAAATTAGGCATTAACTGGCGGCACAACGAAGAAGGTGCGCCCAGTACTGTAGACAGCTACCCTGTGCTGCATATCAGTTGGCATGATGCCGTAGCCTACTGTAATTGGCTGAGCGAGAGGCAAGGCTTGCAGTATGTGTATACAATCAGAGGGAGCACCGTGACAGCTGATTGGAGCGCCAACGGCTATCGATTGCCCACCGAAGCGGAGTGGGAATACGCAGCAAGTAGCGGTGGCGGACGCGAAAAATTTGCAGGCTTCAACGACGAAAAGCAACTGTATAGATACGCCAATTTTTGTGATATAAACTGTGACTTCGATTGGAAAACCCAAAAACAAAATGATGGCTTTCGTTGCTCGGCACCTGTAGGTAGTTTTGAACCCAATGGGTTAGGATTACATGATATGACGGGTAATGTGTGGGAATGGTGTTGGGACTGGTATGGCGACTATTCAGCGGTTGCGCAAACTAATCCGAGTGGGCCAAATGGCGGTAGTGGTCGGGTGTTGCGCGGCGGTTCGTGGTACGACTTGCCCGCTGTTGTGAGAGTGGCCCGCCGCAACAGCGGAGCCTCGTTACGTCGAGGCGGTGACTATGGCTTCCGTCTCGTTCGCTCGTCCTTGTAGTTAATTGGCTGACCTCCGGCAACGGAGTGTATACGATTTTTGAGCGGGCTATTCCGACTCATGCTGCAAGTTGCATTCTGGCCCGAGCCTTAGCCATCCGGAAAATGTGTTCGAGAAAGGCAAACTGATCCAGTTCTTCTTTTTCCTCGGCACTCAGCGCTCCCTCGCGGTTTCGATCCAGCAGATACGATGCTCGTTCCTGCAGGTCGGCGGGAAGTTTATAGGCCAGAATGGCCTCCGGTTTTGCTGAGGTAGTCAGAAACTCAGCAATAGAATCTACCAGGCGTGTGGCTGTCATAAGGCATGTAATTGTCGGACAAAAGTACTCTTTTCCCCAAAACCATCAAATCTCCCCCATTTCCCGCAACACCTGCCCCATCCACTGCGCCCGGGTATCGCGGTACATTTTGAACTCGCTGAGTTCGACGCTGTAGTCGAAGTTGAAGTAGCGGTTTTCGAAGTGGTTCGAGCGCGTGGGCAGGATGCCGAGGAAATTGTCGCGCCAGCGGATGCGGCCGTGGCCGGAGAGCTCTCGAATGGGCAGTTCGAGGAAAGCCGCGTCGGGGTAGTAGCGGAACAGGCCTTTCATTTTTCGGATGATGTCCACGACGATGCGGCGCTCTACCTGCCGGTTTTCGAAGGGGTACTCGCTGATCTCGCGGAAATACCGGGCCTTCAGGTCGGCGTGGCGCTTGTGCGCGATGCGCTGCCGGGCCTCCAGCGGGCGGAAACGCCCGGGCAGCGTGGCGGAAATTTGATCCAAAATATCGGGCGGGTGGATGGTCAAAGGCGGTGTGCAAGGCCAGGGCACGGCTTTGCCATCCTCCGTCACGTCCACCCAACGGAATTTTTCCTCGTTCGTGATTTCCCCGAACACAAATTCGAGGTACTCCTGCGCCGGGTGCAGGTCGCGGTACAGGTGCAAGGTTTGCAGGAGCAGGCTCGATGCCTCTGTGCGGCGCGATTCATCGCCGGCAGGAATTTTCTGAAAAGCCGGGCGAATTTGCCGCTGAAACAGGTTGTGTGCCAGCAATTTGTACGCCTCCTCCGATTCCAGTCCGCAGGGCAGGGACAGTGCGGTGCGTACTTCCGCCAGGGCATCGTAACCCAGGCCGAGACTTTGGGGCAGGGTAACCAAACGCGTGGGATCGAAGCGCATCCACAGCAGCGCCCGCTCGCCGACGAGTTCCAGCAGGATGCGCTGGAGGTAGGGCTGGCCGCGCTCCGGGTAGGCCAAGTAGGCGCTTTTCCAATCGCGCAGGCATTGCACGACCGTGTTGCGGGCCTCGGTTTCGTTGGGCCGGCGGATGTCGGTCCATTGCAGTTCGTCGCGGATATGCTGGTAGCGCAGGTCGGCATCGGCAGCGTACTGCCGGTACACTTCCTCCTTGATGTTGGGTTGGACCTGCAGCCAGCCGGTGTGCCCGGCGTGGTCGCGGGCGATTTTTTCCACGATAGCTAGCGCATCGAATCGAAATCGGGCGCAATCGGGGTGGGTGCGCACATTGCCGGCAGCGTCGAGGTCGAACCAGCGCAGGTGCCCCACGGCCTGCGTGGCCGCCGCCGAGGCGGTAGGCAGGAGCAGTCCGGGCAGAAGTTGCTCCACCGCGAGGCGCAGGAACGATTCCTCGTCGGGGTAGTCCTTGTCGCCGAAAATTTTGTACCCCAGCAAGGCCGCATCCACGAGCTCGATGACGGAGTCACGCAGGTCGGTGAAGCGGATGAAGCGGCGCTGTTCCTCGGCAATTTGCGCCTGCAGGCGGAAACGTTTGGCCCGCAGGTTGAAAAACAGGTTTTCCCGCAACTGTCGGTTCATCAGCGCATCATCGTCGTCGTTCGACACGGCCTCCAGCATGCCGATCACTTCGCGGATTTCACTTTCGATGCCGAAATCCTCGTGCGAGGCAAAACGGAATTCGTCGTTGACAATTTCCGTGCGCCGGATGTAGTCGTACTTGGCACCGTTGCACAATTCATTGACGGCCAGTTCCAAAAAGCCCCGGTACGGATGAATGGTTCGGTAAATCGTCATGGCCAACTGCACGCAGTTCGACACCGCTGCGCGGTTGTCGGGCATTTCGGCGCTGTGGCGGCCGGTATGCAGGATGTAGTCGTTTTCGTAGCTGCTGTACAGGCGGAGCAGGGCGTCGGACAGGGCCTGCGCGGCGGCTTTGAGGTTGTAGGTTCCGGCCTCGGATGGGCATTTGCCGGTACGCTGGTATTCGGCAAAGCGCCCGGCGTACACCACCACATGGTTAAGTTTGGAGCCGCCGCCGTACACCGCGTCGTGTACGATGCGGTCGGGCGTTTCTTTTTTCAGGTAGGTAATCAGCAGGAGCTCGTACAGTTGGGCGGATTGCGGGTCCACGTGCGTGCGGACGTGCTCGCACAGGGCGTGGGCGCGGGCAAAATTACCGATGCCGAGGGCATCCTGGGCGAGCAGCAGGTGGCGGCGAAACTCCTGCTGTTGCTGGAGCGAGAGCGTGCCGACGCCTTCCCAGACCTCGTCGTTGCGCACCTGTTTGGGCAGGTTGAGCGTGTCGGGGGTGTGGATGTCGCCCGAGGGCAAAAACAGGCCGGCGAGCGTGTCGGCGGGCGGATCCACGGGCGACCAGGCGTAGTAGGTGTCGGCAAAAATGCCGGGCCAGTTTTTGCGGAAACGGCTTTCTTCCAGCCGCCCGATCAGGTGGCCGAGGTCGAGCCGGATGGCGGCCATGGTTTGTTCAAAAACCTCGAATTTCAGGTTGTTGCGCTGGCCCTGCTGTCGCCATTCTGCAAAGGCGTCTTCGAGTTGGAACAGGTCGTCGGGGGTGCGCTCGGGGTGGAGCAGGCGTTTGAGAAAGCGGAAAAGGGGCGCGAGGTCGCAGTGTTCGAGCCAGACTTGCAGTCGCTCGCGCACGTCCTCGAAGGTGAGCACGAAGGCCGGGCCTTCGGGCACCGGGAACAGGTCTGCGCCGTGGGCGATGTGCAGCAGTAGGTCGCGGGCGCGCTGGGCGCTGCGCTGGAGTTGGATTTCCCGGCTCAACCCGAAGCCTTCTACCGGTTGGTCGGGGTCAGGGGTCAGGGGAAAACCTGCGAGTGCGGCGGGCACAAACGCCGCTTTGGCCAGTACGACCAAGATTTGGAACTCAGGGCGGCGTTTCTGTTCGCTCAGCGCTTTTTCCAGCGCCCAGCGGTTATTCGGGTCGTCGAGCAGCAGCGCGGAATGGCAGGCGATGAACAGGTCGGTTTTTTCCAGAAACGCGTTGGCCTTCTTGCGGTATTCCTCTTCGGGGGCATTGCCTGGGTTCCAGAATACCAACCGGTCGCCTTCCATCGCCTGGGTCAGGTAGCGGTTCAGCCCTTCCGCCGTGGGGGTGTCGGAGGCGTGGAACGCGAGGTAGATGTGGAAGGTGCGGGCGGACATGGGTGTGGTTTGGGGCAAATTTTCAGAAAATTGACCGTATCGCCACTAATCAAGCGAGAAAGTTATCGAAACTATTTCTCTAGCCTCAATCTTCCACCTCGCCGCCACCCGCTCCCTTCGCCCACGCCACCAAGGTCGCCCTCTGCGCATCGCTCAGGCGCGCGTCCGCGTGCGTCCAGGTGTAACTGTCGAGCGGCATCTCGCCTTTTTCCACGGTTTCGACGATTTCCTCCAGCGCATGGGCGCGATCTTCTGCCGGCAGGGTGCCGAAGGTGTTGAAATTCAGGTGTTCGCGGCCTTCGCGCACATGGTTGGCCAGCCACCACGACACCGGCGCGATCTGGTTGTACCACGGATAGCGTGTTTCGTAGGAATGGCAGTCGTAGCAGGCGGTCTCCAAAATGGACGTGACATCGGCCGGCGGTTGGAGCATGTTTCGAATGTCCCGAGAGGGATAAACGTTGGGAACCGAGGTGTCGGGACGGAAAAACTGAATGACCAATAGAAGGCCGCCGAGGACAAACAAGATTTTCTTTTTCATATCAAATAGCGTTTAGTGCGTATGTGGATTTTCACTGGGAAACTTCTTGATGAGTTTTAGGATGCCGTTTTCCACATCGCAGTACGGTATTTCTTCCTTGGCTACGAGTACCAGCATGAGGGCAATGCGCTGGTCAGAAGCAGCCAGTTTGGCGTAGAGATCGTGTTTGTGCAAGCGATATGCCTCGCGTATGCGGCGCTTCATGCGGTTTCGGGAAACGGCGGTTTTGAACGCCCGCTTAGGCACCGATATGGCCAATTGGGCGCGATTTTCTTCAAAAAAGGCTCTTGCCGAGTCGGAATCGAGAACAGGCAGCCAGACCACGCGCAGCGGGTATGCGATATACGAATTGCCCTCCCGGAACAAACGTCCGATGATCGTGTGGCTTTTCAGCCGTTCGCATCGAGAAAAGGTATGCATGCTTCAAGTGCTTCGGCAGCGCCAAAAATAAACAAAGTCGTCAGTTTGCGGTGCATACTGACGACTTTGATCCCGGTACTCGGCTGCTAAAAAGTGGGGCGGCGTATTATTTCAACCGCTTTTCATCGGACACCGTGAGCTTGTAGCGGCCCTGTTTCCGGCGGCGCGAAATCAGTTTGCGACCGTTTTTGGTCGCCATGCGGCTACGGAACCCGTGCTTGTTCTTGCGGGCGCGGCGGGACGGTTGGTAGGTACGTTTCATCGCTAATCGAAATGGAAATTATGTACAGTACAAAAAATCGGAGCGCAAAGGTAGATGCCTTTTCCCAAAAACCAACAGGTCGCTTAAAAAAAACCTCATGATGCCGTTCTTGGTTCATGGTTCAAGTTCGTGTTGGATGCAGACCGTCCAGACAAATGCCCCGGCGGCGGCGGGCAGCACGGCTTTTTCAAAATGAAGCCGGTAGGCCTGTTGAAAAGTGTCTTTGCGCACCCAACCGGTTGTGTCGGCACTAAGGCCCGACCACTCGAAAGGGTCCAATCGGAGATGGCCACGGAAATCCAGTTCTTTCAGTCCGTAGGCTTTGTAGAGGCTTTCCTTGGCAGTCCAAAACACGTGCATGAGATCGAACTGAGTCGCCTGAGGAAACGAACGAAGAAAACGGTCCTCTTCCTGGTGCAGGAACTTGCTTGCCAAGCGGGGCATTTTTTCCACCAAAACCTGCAAGTCACATCCGCAAACGCCATCGGCCAACATGGCTCCGACGATGCCGTGCGAGTGGCTGAGCGAGCAATGCAATTCGGGACGGTGCAGGAAAAACGGCTTGGCGAAGGCGTTTTTGCCCAATGGCAAGCGCACGTCCGCGCCGGTGAGTTTGTGCAGGAGCCAGCGCCCGGCCAACCACTCTAAGCGGCGAATGCCTTTGTAGCGCTCCAGGTCTTTTTCTTCTTCAGGCGTAAGCGGAAGGTCTTCCCGAAAATACTGTTCGTCCTCGGTTATCTGCCAGACGCCAAACGTGAGCACCTGTTCGGGTTGGAGGGCAATATGTCTGGTGAATAACAACGGCATACGCTCAGCACTTCACAGGCGCGTCTTCGGCTAGTTCGGTGAAAAAATCGCTTTTGTCCTCGTCGGGCCGGTCTTTGCAGGGAAAATCTTTTTCAATCAGGATCTGCAAGGAATGCCCACTTCCGATGGGCACAAAACGCTCCATGCCTACGGTTTCGGTGTCCATCCAGTCAAGTGCCGGCGCTTCAGGTACTTGAATCCGAATGCGTCCTTCGGAAAAGTGCGCATCAATGTCAGGTGCATGCTCCTCCAACGCCAATTCCCATCGGAATACCTGCCCGTCAGGGAAATGCACACTGGTTTCGAGCCACTTCTCGATGCGAAGTTGGACCAGTTCGGATTTTCGGAGGCGCAGCCGTATGCTGTGCTGGTCGCAGCGGATTTTCATGCGGAAGCGAGTTGAGAGCGTGTTTAAATTTCAGTCACCGGGCTGCAAGCGGCAAATTTTGCTTCATGCCGCGTTAAAATTTTCGCCATAGGCTCCCGGCTATGGCTGCAAATTTTGCCTTGCCTGAAACAAAATTTGCTTGCTTTCGCCTCGGCACTGAAATTTAAACACGCTCTGAGTTAAGGACGAGCGATCAAAAGTTTTTGACAATAGGTTTTGGAGTCGGTCTGGAGTCGGAGCAGGTATAGGCCCTGTGGCAATTGGGACACATCCAGCATAAGCCGGGATAGTTCTGGGGGTATCGTCTGGCTATGGGCCGTACGTCCGGCTGGGTCCGACACGGAAAAATGTGCCTGGCCCGGCCGGCCCTCCGGCAATAATACCGAAACCCACTGATCTGCGGGCTGTGGGTACACCAGCAGTGATTTTTCTCTGTCCTGTTTCTGGGTGGAAAAAACGGCCGGGCCGAGGTGGACGCAGTAGTCCACCACCTGGCCAAACTCAAATGTTTCGCAGGGCAGCGGCGGAGCACCCTGTGGGCCTTTGTATTTCATCATTATCCGCATTCGCGTCGAACCCCACGCCATGTTGACGGGGGGCGTGATTTGACCGGAAATGGGTATTTCGCTACTAAAACCGGGGTCGAAGGCCAGTTCATCCGGGTCATCAAAGTCACCATCGGTGTTGTAATCAATATAAACCCGGAAATGCTCTTTGTATGGAAGCACGGAAAAACCGGGAGAAAGCGTGATGGGCAAGCTGACACCTGGCGCTATTTCCAGCAAAGGCCCGGTGTAGGTCGCGAAGTTTTTGTAACCGGCATTTCCTCCCGGTGCGTGGCTCCAAGAGCCGATTTCAGCCAGGGCAATCCATTCATCCTTGGCTGAGCCGGCACTTGCCGAACAATAAGCCAGGTCGGTACAAGCGCCACATCCGGTGGTGGTGAATTGGGCAGTCGTGGGTTGCGACAGGGTGTCCGCCCCACATTGAGACCGCACTTCGATGGTATAGTTGGTACACGGGGTGAGTCCGGTCAAAGAGATGCCGTTCTGCGGCGTTTGGTACTCCATGGGGCCGCCGTTTAGCACTTTGACCTTGATCTGGTAGATGCCGGCTGCCATCGGGCCGGACCAATCAAGATCAGCGGACGTTGCACTGATGTTGGAGACGGTTATGCCTGTCGGCGGAGTACAACAGCCCTCGGTGGAAAACACCTCGGGATTGCTCCAACCACTGGAAATGTTTCCGGAACAGATAGCCCGAAGGGAAATTTCGTAATCGGTACACGCTTCAAGTCCGGCGAGCAGGAAAGGACTGGCTGCGCCGGGAACCAAAGTCCAAATGGAATCACCCTTTTGGCGCCAGCGCAGGCTGACAGACTGGACATTTGATGCAACTGCCCACTGCACATTCATGCTGTTCAACGACGCGGTATTGGCGCCGAGGGCAAAAGGGGGTATGCAATCGGTACATTGGTCATCGAACTCCTGCAACAGATTGTACACGTCGAGGCGTCCTCCTGTGACAGTGATGGCGTTCAATGCCGGGATGGGGATTGTGGCATCCAACAAGCGGCTTTTGGCCCATTTTGCCGCCGCTGCCGGGTTGGCTTTTGCTCGTTCAATCAGGTTGTTGCAGGGGGCCGCGTAGAGCAATCCGATTGCTCCGCTCACTTGGGGTGCTGCGAAAGAAGTGCCGGTGACAAAACCATACATATTTCCCGAACGGGCAGTGAACACATCCTTGCCATAAGCGCCGAGGTCAATGGTGGTTGCTCCCCAGGCTGCGTTGTCCGCCTTTTGGTCGTTATTGGCAATGCTCGTCGCCGTGATCAGAAAGTCGCTTGGACAGGCGGTGGGCAAATCGCCTACCATGTCCACGTCCACGGGGGTATTGGCGGTTGCGGCCACGCTCAAGATACCGGCGGCTCCGAGCGAGTCGAATGCAGCGCACCAGAGCGGCGCACTGGACGGTTGGCCCCCCGTTATTCCCCAGGAGCAGTTGACGGCCACGACAAAAGCGCCTTGCTGGCCGTTCGAGGCGTTGTAGCGTTTTCGGGCTTTGAGGACATAATCGTAGGCGGCAAGGATGACGGATTCCTGGCTGTTGCCTGCCACGAACATGATCTTGGTGTTCCAGTTGATGCCGGTCACCCCAATGCCGTTGTTGCCTTTGGCCCCAATGAGGGCGGCCACGGGCGTGCCGTGGGCAGTTCCTGTGCCGGTGATCTGGTCGTTGTTGGTAAATATGCTCCAGCCTTTGCAGTCGTCCACATAGCCGTTGCTGTCGTTGTCAACCCCGTCGTAAGGTATTTCGTGGCGGTTGATCCACATGTTTTCGGCCAAATCTTCGTGTGTGTACTCGATGCCTCCATCAATCACAGCAATGACGATGGTGTCCCCATGTGGTGTGATGCCTCCGGTGGTGACGTCCCAGGCTTGCTCGGAACTAAGGTCTGAACCGGGAAGGCCTCCTGAGTCGCCGGTGTTTTTGTGGTGCCATTGCTGGTAGTACAAAGGGTCGTTTGGTGGGGCACCCAATGGCAAGGCCCGGTATTCCAGCAATCGGTTGTACTGCGCCGCGAGCACCTCCGGCTGGCGGCGCAACCATTCGAGGGCCAGGCGTTCGAGTGCTTCTTCTGCGGCGAATTCCAACATCCAAATATTTAGCGACTCGGAAACGAGGCTTGTCCGACGCGGGTTGGTCAGCGGGATTACTTTTGCCAGGCGTACCGCTAAAAGACCGGGATCGGCATCCACGGCCACACGAACGAGCAGCTGCCCGGGTACATGCGCCGCATTTTGGCCGGACAAAACCGTTGTGCTCAAACAAGCAAACGAGAAAACAAATAGAAACCTGAAGGATACCATCGTTCGTGCAATAGGCGGCTGCAAAAGTAAGGCATAGCAAGCGGATGAAACTTGTTGGCGGCGCAATCTGTGGCAAATGTTGGAGGCTTTGCCCATATTGGCGGACCGTCGAAGTGAAACAATTTTGATCAAATTGTACATCCAAGGCAGCGTTGGGCTACAAGGCGCATCTTATGGTGCAGAACAGAAAGCGAAGCCCGTTTAAGCAAAAAAATGTATAATATGTTTGGCTTGGGCAAGAGTGCTAGGGTCCGTTAAAATGAATAAAATCACCCAGTCAAAATAAAATTCTTCCTTCCTTTGCGCACCTTTTAAGTAAACTACTGAACACGTTCTATTTTCCCGTTTTTACGGGCATGCTCTGACTGTTACAAAATGCACATTAAAATTTTTCCAACATGATGGTAAAAAAACTACTTGCTTTGTCCATGCTGCTTTTCGCGGCATTGGAAATGAAAGCCCAATTGCCCCCTCCCTGTGGTTCCAACCAAGACCCGCCTGTCGATTTTTGCTCCGACATTTGTATTTATTGCAATTTCAATGGGATCATGGCGAACTCGGGTGGATATACCGGCCAGACGCCCCCAGGCGGCTTTTGTTCGGGCATCCAAAACGAAATGTGGCTCGGCTTTATCGCCGGCTCGCCAACGGCGACTTTTACGGTCACACCTGCTAACTGCCAAAATGGCAACGGCATGCAGATCGCGTTGTACTCGAGCTGCGATAGTGCTCCAATTGCCTGCAATGGCGGTAATCAGGGAGGGGGCAACACCCCTCAGTCCATTACGGCAAGCATGACACCCGGGGTCAACTACTACCTGTTGATTGACGGATACGGGGGTGATATATGCGACTATACCATAACCGTGGTGCCGCCTATAGCCGTTCAAGCACCCAATGTTGGCCCCACCGGCCAGATACAGGGCCCGACGACCATCTGCCCGGGGGCAACGGTCACATTTAGCATACCCGTGGTGACGGGGGCCGGTGCCTACGAGTGGACTGGCCCTCCGGGTAGCCTGATCAATGGCGAACCCCCTCCCGTAACGCTCGAAGCGCCCGGAGGCAATGTCATAACCTTCACGATGGGACCCACAAGCGGCCAGATTTGTGTCAAACCGCTGAACTCCTGCAACGATGGCATCGAGGTGTGCAAGAACATCATTTCTCAGCCGATCCCCCCGACCATTCTTCCTCCGGTTACGGTGTGCAATGAAGACGTGCCCTACACGCTTCCATGGGGAGACCAGGCATTCAACAGCGGGCTTTACGAGAACACCTATACATCCTACCAGGGATGTGACAGTATTGTACGGCAAACCGTAACGGTGAAAGCACCGATCATTCGGTTTTTGCCGCCGCAATCTCTTTGTGCGGGCACTTGCATTACGGTTTGTGGGGAAGATTATTGCGATGCCGGGAGCTACACCCACACGTGCGAGTCTTTCCAAGGTTGCGATAGCATCATTACCTTTTCGATCCAGATCGTTTCTCCAGTAGCCGACATCATACCTGGAGGCGTCCTGACCTGTGCCAACGATACCATAATCTTGGGTTCGGCGAGTTCGCCCGGGGCCAAGGTTTGGCGAACGCTGCAAGGTGTTGTTCTGGGAACGGGCAACTCCCTTGCCGTAACACAGCCGGCTACCATTGTCCTGACCGTCACGGCTTCTGCGGGGGTCAACTTGTGCGTAGCCGCCGACACCATCACGGTGACGGCAGACGTTGCACAGCCATCGGTGACGGCGACGGGCGGCTTTTTGGGTTGTGGCAATTCCCAGGCCCAACTGAGCACAACGACCAACGCGCCCAACCCGACGTTTGCCTGGGGGCCACCGAACGGGCTGAGCGCCACAAACATACCCAATCCGATTGCTGCCCTTCCCGGGACGTACACCGTCACGGTGACCAACCCTGCAAATGGATGCACGGGCACGGCATCGGTTGTCGTAACAGGCAACACAGACCCTCCCAGCGCTGTCACTACCGGCGCCACGATAACTTGCACAAATACAAGTGTGCAAGTGTCTGTTGGTACTGATGCTCCCAATGCAACCTTTGCCTGGAGCGGTCCGTCGGGCTTCACTTCCAACCAACAAAATCCAACCGTCGGGTCTGCGGGAACTTATACCGTGACCGTGACAAATCCAGCCAACAATTGCACGGCTTCTGCCACGGCTTCGGTCACTTCAAACACCACCGCTCCCGGGGCTTCCGCTACAGGTGGTGTGATTAGTTGCAACACGCCGACTATCACTCTCAACGGGTCGTCTCCAACAGGTGGCGTCGCGTTCTCTTGGAGCGGCCCCAATGGATTTGCCTCAACCATGCAAAACCCTGTGGCCGATACTGCCGGACTTTACGCCCTGACGGTAACCAACCCCGCGAATGGCTGCACATCCACTGCGACGACGTCGCTTACGGGCAACACCATACCCCCTACGGCAGCTGCAACAGGGGGGACGGTCTCCTGTGGCGACCCGACCTTGGACCTTGACGGAAGTTCGAACACCCCGGGCGTCACATATTCCTGGGATGGCCCCAACAACTTCACTTCCACCCAACAGGATCCTCCTGTCACGATTCCCGGTATTTACACACTTACTGTCACTGGCCCCAATGCTTGTACACAAACGGCTACTGCCACCGTTGACGGAGACTTTGATGCGCCCGATGCCGCAGCAACAGGTGGAGTAATTACCTGTACCGCTTCGAGTACGGTAATCAATGGCATTTCCAATACTCCCGGCGTCACGTTTACTTGGCTTGGCCCCAACGGCGGCACATACAACGGGCCTTCACCAGTGGTTTCCAATACCGGTACTTACACTCTGACCGTAACGGCAATCAACGGCTGCACGGCAACCGCAACAGCCGACGTGGTGCCGGACGCAAACGTGCCAAACGCCTCGGCTTCGGGAGGAACACTCAACTGTGTTGTTTCCAGTATCACCCTTGACGGCGGTTCAAATACTCCTGGCGTTACCTTCACATGGGCTGGCCCCAACGGTTTTACGTCAAACGTGGAAGACCCGGTGGTTGCAGAAGACGGGACCTACATGTTTGTGGTCACGGATCCCATTAATGGCTGTACCGCTGTTGCCAACGCCATAGTAGTGCTCGACGACGACCAGCCTGGAGCAACTGCCACAGGTGGCACAGTGACCTGCGCACAACCAGATCTCGGTCTTGTCGGCGATTCCCCTACAAACAATGTTACATGGGCCTGGAGCGGGCCTAACGGCTTTGCATCCACGGATCAAAGCCCGACAGTGTCCGTACCGGGTGATTATGATCTTATCGTCACAGGGGCGAACGGATGTACATCAACGGCATCGGCTACGGTGCTGGCCGATCAGGACTTGCCCATTCCAGCCTCCACAACCGGAACCCTGACGTGCTCCGTCACCAGCCTTACGCTTGGCGGAAGCGCAAATGTTCCCGTCACATGGGCCTGGAGCGGCCCCAATGGATTCAACTCTGCGGACCAAAGCCCGAGCGTCAACCAGCCCGGCGATTACACGCTCGTGGTGGAAGCGGCCAACGGTTGCGTGGACTCGGTAACGGTCGCCGTGGCACAGGACATCGTACAACCCGACATTTCCGCAAGCGGGAACACGATATCCTGCAACAACCCGCAAGTTACCATCAATGGCGCATCGGCCACTATTGGGGCTACCTTTCAATGGCTTGGTCCTAATTTCAACGTTACCGACCCTAATCCGTCGGTATCTGTCGGTGGCGCATACACGCTTATTGTCACAGCCCCGAACGGCTGTACATCGGAGGCCACTGTGGACGTGTTGTTGGACACCGACGAACCGCTTGTTTTCGCGTCGGCGCCCGACATTCTAACCTGTGCGACAACCGCCGTACAAATCGTGGCTACAGCCACCAATACCACCTCGCCCATCCAGTTTTTCACCTGGACCGGACCCGGCGGATTTGTATCATCTGATGAGGACCCAATTGTTTCAGGACCTGGACAGTATGATGTGGTCGTTACATCCCAGAACGGCTGTACCGCAACGGCCAGTGCCACCGTCGGGCAAGATATTGTCCCTCCGGATGTCACCGCTTTGGGCGGAACACTGACTTGCCTGATTACATCGCTTGATCTGAATGGTGAATCCGCGACGACCGGAGCCTCCTACTCTTGGCAAGGCCCCGGGGGCTTCACCTCGACATTGCCCGATCCTACCGTTAACTTCCAGGGAGTCTATACTCTCACGGTGACGGCACCAAACGGATGTACATCCTCGGCAGAAGCAACGGTTACCTTGGACGGAGACTTCCCGGATGCAGTCGCTGTATCGTCCAACGACTTGGATTGTGACGATCTGACGACGGTGCTGACCGGCACCAGCCTCACTCCGGGTGTGACTTATGCCTGGACGGATCCGATGGGCAGCATTTTTGCCGTCACGCCGAACACGTCCGCTTCCGATCCGGGCACGTATCAGTTGGCCGTAACGGCACCCAACGGATGTGTGACAATAGCCAATGTGCTTGTTTCGCAGGATATCGTCGAGCCTGGAGCTGCCGCTCAAGGTGATACCATCAATTGCATAACCGGCGAATCGCCGCTTTTGGGCGCTTCCCAAGCACAGAACGTGACATGGTTATGGTCTGGCCCAAGCGGATTTACGTCCACTTTGCAAAGTCCGGTGGTTTCCCAGGCAGGCGTCTATACCCTCACGGTAACGGCCCCGAATGCCTGTGTTTCGACGGCTACGGCTACGGTCACTCAAAATACCGACTCTCCGGTAGTATTTGTCGGCGGATCAGGAACACTTACCTGCCTGATTACCGAACTCGTTTTGGTGGCCGATGTCCAAACAGCGGGTGCGGTTGGTGTATGGACCGATCCGACAGGAGCAGTTATTTCCAATCAACCCACTGTGCCCGTCTCCACCCCCGGGGTGTACACATTTACCGTCACGGCGCTAAACGGATGTATTTCCGCCCCGACACTAACGGTGAATCAAAACATCACGACTCCTCAGGACGTGGTGGTGAACGGCGGATTGATCAATTGTGCGAATCCTACGTTGGCACTTGCGGCAACCTCTTCCACGCCCAATGTCACATTTGCTTGGACTGGCCCTGGCGGGTTTACCTCCAACTTGCAAAATCCGACCATAGACACGCAAGGAACCTACACGGTGTTGCTCACAAATCCAGCGAACGGCTGTCAGGCGACTGCCGTGACATTCGTTCAGGGCGACTTCAACCTGCCGACCGTATCGGCCACATCCCCGACAATTACCTGCTCGGTGCCCTCGGTGGCCATCACGTCCACGGCGAGCCCGGCGAACGTGACGTACAACTGGGCCGGGCCGGGTATCACGGCTGGCAACCAAAAGGTTCAAAATCCGCAGGTCTCCACATCAGGCAGCTATTCCGTAACCGTCACGGCTACAAATGGCTGTACGAGCACGGCGACGGTGTCTGTCCCCTCGAATGTAACGCCTCCGAACATTTCCGTTTCTGGTGTCACGTTGACCTGCACACAACCGTCCAGTACGATCACGGGCGCTTCTACAACACCTGGTGTGACGTACGCATGGACAGGCCCCAACGGGTTCACGTCCACGGTTCCAAGTCCGACGATCAACGTGCCGGGCGACTATACGCTCACGGTGACCGCCCCGAACGGTTGCACCTCAACCAGCGTCGCGACCGCCACTCCAGATTCCAATGCGCCGACCGCAACGGCCGCGGCGGGCACCTTGACGTGCGCGGTGACCAGCCTTCCCTTGGCCGGGTCATCCAATCTGGCTACAGTGACTTGGCAATGGAATGGCCCGGGCGGCTTCAACTCGACGGCTCAAAATCCGACGGTAAACACCCCCGGCGTGTACACGCTGGTGGTCACGAACCCGCAGAACGGTTGTACGGACTCGGCCACGGCCACGGTGGGCGCCGACGTACAAGGCCCACAAGTGACGCTGGCCGTGCCTGCTCAACTGAATTGCACGGTCACGCAGGTAGGACTTTCGGCGACAGTACAGGCGCCGGGGTCGTACACGTACGAATGGACTACTCCGAATGGGACGATACTGGCGGGAGCGCAGTCTCCTGCCCCAACAGTCGGCTCGGCGGGCACATACTGGGTGGAAGTAATCAACCTGCAAAACGGTTGCGCTTCGGAGCAATCCGTGGATGTAATAGTTGACTCGGCGACGGTGTCAGGGGCGGAACGGCTCGTTCGGCACATCTCCTGCTTCGGCAGAACGGACGGTGGCTTGAACGTGACTGCGGTCATTGGTGGCACGCCGCCCTACCTGTATTCGTTGGACAACGGCCCGTTCTCGGCACAGGCTGTGTTCTCGGCTTTGCCGCCGGGCACACATTCCCTGGCCATTCAGGATGCCAATGGTTGCGAATGGGAAACGACGTTCGAGGTGATCGAGCCGGAAGAACTTATTGTGGAGTTGGGCCCTGACGTAACGGTGAATTTCGGCCATACGATCAGCCTGACCCTGGACAACACCGTGAACTTCCCCGATCGGGTAGTGGATGTGGAACTCGACCCGGCGTACCTCGATACGGTATTTGGGCAGGATTTCGCCCCGCTTACTTCGTTCAGATACAGGCTGACCGTACTCGACTCCAATGGCTGCCGGGCATCCGACAGCCGAACGGTGATCGTGGACAAAACGCGGCATGTGTACATCCCCAATGCGTTCGATCCCGGCGCGCCAGACTTGGATGCCATTTTGTACATCTCGGCCGATGAGCGCCAGGTGACGAACATCAAATCGTTCCTCATCTTCGACCGATGGGGCAACGCGGTGTTCGAGCGATTCAACTTCCAGCCAAACGACCCGCAGGTGGGCTGGGACGGTACAGTACGCGGTACAAAAGCCGGCCCTGCGGTATTCACGTACTTTGCCGAAATCGAGTTCATTGACGGAGAAACCATCCTGTACAAGGGTGACGTCGCATTGATCAGAAAATAATCTAAACACGGAATTTTTATGAGGCCTCTGCCGGATACGTCCTGCAGGGGCCTTTTTGTTTTTTCAAACCATGCGGAATTCCAGTAGTTTTGCTGAATTTTTTACGTCGTCAAATCCATTTACAAAACAGTAAAACCGTGCAAAAACTTTGGCTCAAGGATTTTGAATTCCAGGTCGGCCCGAGCACTTGGAATACTGCCCAGGACCTGGTACTGGCAGGTGCTGTACGGAATTTGCAGGAGGTGGAAAAACATTTTTGGGTGGCCACCGTCTCCGACGGCGAGCAGGACTACGAAGTGGAGGCCATGCTCACTCCGCATCGGATCAAGGCATTTACCTGTGAATGTTGGCAACCGGGCAGACGCATGATGTGTGCCCATATTGCGGCAGCCTTGTTCAAGGTGCGGCAATTCCTGGAACAAAAAGCGCAAGACCGGCGAGCAAAGGCCGAGGCCGAGCACCGGGAAAAAGCGGGCAGGTTGACAGTGCCTAATCTTTTGGAAACGATCCCACCGGATGATCTTGCAGGTTTTGTAAGCGAATATGCCCGTCGAGACCGCGACTTTGCCCTTGCCCTGAAAACACACTTTGCGGGCGGTTTTATCGAAAACGACAACCCGTACGAATTGGTGCTGGATGCAGCCATGCCCCGGCATCCCGGTACTCGCCCGCTTCTCGCACCGGAAATGCGCCGTCTCCTGAAAACGCTTGACGATCTTGAAAAACAAACGATTTCCGCTCTTGAATCGGCTAATCCGATCCGGGTGTTTCAAATCGCGTCGGCCATTCTGAAACGAACGACGCCAATTGTTGCCAAGTCGGTTGAGCCGCGTCGCGAGCGGCTCCTGCTGGCAATTCGTTTGGCCGTTCAGCACCTGATTGTTTTGCCTCCGGAGTACCTCTCTCCGGAATTGCGCGAGAAGCGCAGAAAGTTGTTGTTCGAATATCTGATCCGATCCGAAACGCCGTTGGCTGAGGCAGAAGGCATTATTCTCTCGTTTTTGGCAATAGAGTCATCGGACAGCGCTTTTTTCGGCAGCATTCAAACCCAGTTTGACCAGACCCCGCATCCGGCCCCTCCGGTCCTTCTTCATCTTTTTCTTGCGGCCTTGGCGCAACGCAAATTGCCCGAGGCGACATTGCGGGTGCTTCGGGATTATTCCGCCTGGCCGGGGCAGGTCAAAGATGCCATTGTCGCCCTCTACCGGCTCCACTACTGGGAAGCCGCACTGATAGCCGGGGAATATTTTTTGGAAAACAACCTGCTCCACGCCGGACAGCGCCGGGAAGTGGAGGACATCCTGCTCGCCGCCGCCGAGAAGGCCGGCGACCGGCCTCGGCACTCGGCATATTTGCGCCAACGGTTCCGGCAGTACGGCCACGAATCGGTGCTTCAACGACTGAAAGCGCTGGCCGGGCCGGAGTGGCCGCTTGAGTCAAAACTGCTGCTGGAAGAATTGCGCAAAGCGGGCGACACGGCCAAAATTGCGCAGTTGCTGGCCGCCGAGGGCGACCTCGGCGGCCTGGCCGAAATCCTGAAAACCCGGTGCGACCTCGAATCCCTTCGGCTTTACGAGCACTTGTTCTGGCCTGCTCGCATCGAGTTTGTCCGGGAAATGTACCTCGATGTGCTATCGGCCTACCTGGCGGAGCATTTTGGCAAACAGGCCTCCGATCATGTGCGCGATCAACTCGCCGGATTGGTGCGCAAGGGCCAGGTTGATCTTGCCAAAGAAATTGTCGGCGGTCTTGTCGGGCGTTTCCCCGACCGAACGTCCTTGCCGGCCGAGTTGGCCGAAATGTTTCCAAAACACAAACGATCACCCTCCTTTTCAGCGATGAGCAAGGAATAAATTCAGCGCAGATGAAAGTTGAAGTTTGGGCCATCGGCAAAACATCGGAACCGTATCTGGAAACGGGCATTTCCATATTTGAGAAACGCCTGAAAAACTACCTGCCGTTCGCCTGGTCGGTTTTGCCGAATCCCAAGGTGAAATCCACGGATGGGAACCTGCTGAAACAGGAAGAAGGCAAAACCGTGCTCGCCAAGTTGGGGGCGGAAGACTACTTGGTGCTCCTCGACGAGCGCGGCCAGCAGTACAGCTCCGTCGAACTGGCGCGCTGGGTGGAACAGCGCCTGAGCGCCTCCAACCGGCGATTGGTGTTCCTGATCGGTGGGGCGTTCGGGTTTTCACAGGAGGTTTATTCCCGGGCCAATGCGCAGATTTCGTTGAGCCGCCTTACCTTTTCGCACCAAATGGTGCGCGTGTTTTTTCTGGAGCAGTTGTACCGCGCCATGACCATCCTGCGTAACGAACCTTACCACAACGAATAATGGCCATTACCTACATCATCATCGGTTTTACCACCCTTTTTTCGATCTGGGCTTTCAGCAATCCCGACGTGTTTTACAAGTGCAAGCACTGGCCTTACGCCGAGGCCCGTAGCGGCGAGTACTACCGCTGGCTCACCAGTGGGTTTTTGCATGGCGACTACATGCACCTCTTGTTCAACATGCTCACGTTGTTCTTTTTCGGCACGGTCGTGGAGCAATGGTTTGGTCTGCTGTTCCCGGGAGTGGGGCCGTTTTTTTACCTGTTTTTCTATCTCATCGCCATCGTGGCGGCCTCGTTGGCCACCTATTACAAATACCGGGAGGTGCAAAGTTTTGCGAGCATCGGGGCTTCCGGGGCGGTGTCGGCGGTGTTGTTTGCCGCCATTCTGCTGAATCCGACGCTGAGCCTGTACCTGATGTTCATTCCCATCCCGATTCCAGGTTTTGTGTACGGTGTTTTTTATCTGTGGTATTCATCCCGCGAGGCTCGGCGGGGCGGCGACGGCATTGACCACGTGGCGCACTTTTATGGCGCCGTGTTCGGGTTTTTGTTCCCCATCGTCTTCAAACCGATGCTCTTGCTGGCGTTCTTTGACGAGTTGACGTACTGGTTCTCCAATATTTTCTCGTAATGTTGTCCCCGGGACAATTTCGCATCCCGGTCTGGCTTGACGAAACAAAGCGCCTTACCTTTGCAACCAAATTTCCGGCAGCGTGTTTCTTCTGCCACTTCTTCATTCATTCAAAAAATTATTATTGCAGCGATGGCGTATGAATTCACGGACGCAAACTTCCAGCAGGAAGTGCTCCAAAGCGACAAAGTGACCTTGATTGACCTCTGGGCCGAGTGGTGCGGTCCCTGCCGCTTGATGACCCCGATCGTGGAAGAACTTTCCACTCAATATCAAGACCGCGCGGTCATCGGCAAACTCAACGTGGACGACAATCCGGAGGTGCCTACCGAGTACAACGTACGCGGTATTCCCACCTTCCTGTTGTTCAAAAATGGCGAGTTGAAAGAAAAAATAGTAGGGGCGCAAACAAAACAAACGCTTCAGAACAAAATCGAGGCACTGCTCAACTAAGCGTACCACCGAGCAGGTGTATCGGGTGCCGGAACGGCGTTTGGCTTCCAGCCGAACGCCGTTCTTTGATGTCAGGCATCGCGTTGCAGTATTTTGACCTACTTTTGTCGGCCAAATTCGCACACAGCATTTCTGAAAACATGGAATCGAACGAGATCGAAAAGACGAGCGACATCACCATCCGCGTGGGCCTCGACAAAGAACGGGTGCCGATCCGAATTGAATGGTCGGCTACCGATATGCACGAAGCGGGCAAGATGGACGAGTGCAAAGCCATGGCAATAGCCCTGTTTGACAAGGAGCATCGGGACACCCTGCGCATTGACCTTTGGACCAAGGAAATGCAGGTTCAGGAAATGGATCGCTTTATGTACCAAATCCTGCGCTCGCTCAGCCAGACCTACCTCCGGGCCACGCAGAACAAAGACATGGCCGAGGAATTGGCCAAATTCGCCCACCATTTCGGAGAAAAAACGGAAATCATCCCGAAGTAGGTCACATCCGCAAATCCTCGACGTGTACGCCCGGATAGTCCTTCGCGTCCAACTGGAAATGATTGGCCGGGAATGATTTGCCCGGCGACAGGCGCGTGATCTCGAAAATGTACCTGGAACCATCCTTGGCAAATGCCCGAATGCTCTCGATTGCGGCGGCTTTTTCGTCCACGCTGATACGAAGTTTGGAGTACTCCGATTTTTTGTCGGTAGGCTTGAACTCGATCTGGGTCAGGACACGGTTTTTCTCGGACACCTTGTCCGTGATGGCATACAAAAAATCGCCTTTTTGGTAGCGGCGGAGCAGGTCGCGCGGGGTCAGGAAGCCGCTTTCCCCGTTGGGGTCGCTGTCGGTGATCTGAATTTCCTTGTTGTTTTTAAGGAACACCCAGGTGGTTTTGCCGTCGCTGGCAATTACCTGCTGATCCATGTCGAGCCGAAACTTGTCGCCCACCTGTGCCACCGTTCCTTTTTGGACATCTTTCGGCTGCCCAGGCACTTCGATGGTGATGGCAAACGCCGCTTCGAGGGTTTTGTAACCTTCGTATTTTTTGCGGATGCGGTCGAGCACCTTTTTGGCCTCGGGGTCGGGTTTTTCGGGTACGACTACAGCGGCTTGGGCGCTTGCCGACAGGGCGAACGATATGGAGAAGAGAAGAAACAGCAGGTTTTTCATTAAAAATCTTTGCTTTTTAGTGCTTTATTCACCGGGTGACTTGAAGTCACCCGGTGAATGGAGTTTGTGCTTGAGTGGTTTGACATGACCACAAACGGCAAAGCAGGCGTTTGGGTTGTCCCCCTCTGGTTAAAGATTCGCAAATGACACCGGCAACTTTTGCCCAAGCATCGCGTTTAAAGTGCATAACAAAACAAACCAATACTGTACTCCCGCATGCTGCGGGAACCCATTTTTTAATGTATGTCTAGTAAGAAAAAAAAGGGCGGCAAAAAGTTGACCGCCAAAAACCTTCAAATCGAGCTCCTCAAGTTTCTGCTCACCCAGCCGAAGAAACAATACGCGCCCATGCAGTTGGCGGGCATTCTCCAGATCGAGAACAACCGGGATTCCATCGAACATGCTTTGTACCAGTTGACATCGGCCGGCTCCGTCAAGGAGTACAAGGACGGCAAATACGGTGTGGCCCTCGAACGCCTGACCATGCCGGATGGTGCACCGGCCAAACCTGTTTTTCAAAAAGCCGAAAAAACAAAGCCGCTCCAGCGGCGCCCGGCCGCCAACCAACAAAAAATAATCGAAGGCCGGGTGGACATGACCCGGACGGGCGCCGCGTACGTTGTATCGGACAGCTTGGATACCGACGTGTACATCGCGCCCAAATATGTGAACGGCGCCCTGAACGGCGATACCGTGAGCGTACTACTTTTCCCCCCACAGCCCCGTCGTCGAGATCGCCCGGAACGAAAACCAGAGGGCGAAGTGCTCTCCGTGCTGAAACGCGCCAATGAGTTTTTCATCGGCACGCTGCGCCAAAGTCGAAAATATGCGCTCGTACAGCCCGACAACCCCAATATGCCGGTGGACATTTATGTTCCGCTCGAAGCCTGTGGCGATGCCCGCGACGGCGAAAAAGTGGTGGTCCGCATCACCGACTGGCAGGAGGGCAAAGGCCGGGTACCCATCGGAAAAGTGACGCAGACCCTCGGCGCGGCAGGCGGGAACGACTTCGAGATGAAAAAAATCCTGATCGGCGCCGGGTTCGAACTCGTACACTCTGAGGAGTCATTGGCCGAAGCGGAAGCCATACCGGATACCATTTCGCCGCAAGAGATCGAGCGCCGCCGCGATTTTCGCGAGGTGCTGACGTTCACTATTGACCCGGAAGATGCCAAGGACTTTGACGATGCCCTCAGTATCCGGCAGTTGGAAAACGGCAATCTCGAGGTGGGCGTACACATTGCCGATGTGACGCACTACCTGAAGCCCGGGACTCCTTTGGACCAGGAAGCGTTCCGCCGCAGCACCTCGGTTTACCTCGTAGATCGAGTGAACCCCATGTTGCCGGAAAAACTCTCCAACAACCTGTGTTCCTTGGTGCCCTACGCCGACCGGCTCACGTTTTCGGCGGTGTTTGCGTTTGACGCCAAAAACAAGATCGTGTCGCGCTGGTTTGGAAAAACGGTCATTCATTCTGCCAAACGTTTCGCGTACGAAGAAGCACAGACTATCCTCGATGGCCGGCCGAGCGAAGGCTTGAGCCAACTTACCATTTATCCGCAGTTGGAATGGGCTGTCAAGACGCTCGACCGCCTGGCCAAGACCATGCGAAAGGAACGCGAGCGCAACGGCGCCATCGGGTTCGACACCGAGGAGGTGCGTTTCCGCCTCGACGAGGACGGCAGCCCCATCGAGGCGTATGTGAAAGAGCGCAAGGATGCCCACCTGTTGATCGAAGACTTCATGCTCCTGGCCAATAAGGAAGTGGCGCTCTACATGGACAAAAAAGGCGAAGCGCAACAGGAGTTTCCGTTCATCTACCGCGTACACGACTTGCCGAACATGGAAAAAGTGGCTGATTTTGCGCGTTTTGCTTTCGAAATGGGGCACCCGATGAAAGTCAATACCCCAAAACAAATTGCAGAATCGTACAACTCCCTCATGCGTGCGGCCCAGAAAGACGAGCGCCTGAAAGTGCTGGAACCATTAGCCATCCGAACCATGGCCAAGGCGGTGTATTCCGCCAATAACATCGGCCACTATGGACTCGGCTTTTCGCACTACACCCATTTCACCTCCCCCATCCGCCGCTACGCCGATGTGCTGTCGCACCGGCTTTTGGAACGAAATCTGGATGGGCGCAACTTCCGAATGGACAAATCCAAACTGGAGGAACAGTGCAAGCATATCAGCGCGCAGGAAAAAAAGGCCGCCGATGCCGAGCGCGAGAGCATCAAGTATAAGCAGGCCGAACTGCTGCGCCGCCACCTCGGCGAAGTGTTTGACGGGTATGTGAGCGGGATGATCGAACGCGGCTTTTTCGTGGAATTACCCGGCTCGCTGGCGGAAGGACTTGTGGAATTTCGAAACCTGTCCGAAACCTACCACCTTGAAGAAGGAAACTTGCGGGCAAAGAGCCGCCGCTCCGGGCGCGTGATCAAAATGGGCGACAAGGTGCGCGTGCGGGTGACCTCGGTGGATCTGGCCAAACGACAGATCGAAATGGAACTGGTCTAAGGGTTTCTGGTTTTGGGTTTGATGGTTTCGGGTTTGATGGTTTCGGGTTTGAGGGTTTTCCGCCCACGGATTTATCCGTGGGTTTCGGGCTTTAAAGTTCGAAAGGGCCTTTGATGGCTTCCTTGATGTACCGGAACATGGTGCCGACGTGTGCGGCGTCCACGATTCGATGGTCGAGCGCGGCGCTCATGCTGAGCATGCGCCGCGGAACGATCTGGTCGCCGATCACCACCGGTTTGGAAATTACGTTGCCCATGTTCAGTACCATGCCAACGTTGGAGGCGGGCATCAGCGCGGGGTACCCCACGTCCAGGCCGATACTACCGAGATTGGAAAAAACAAACGTGCCAAATTTGTTTGGTGTTAGCCCCAGCCCCGGAATGGACACGCCCATATCAATGGACAGCCATTTGGCCAGTCCGACAAACCACGTTCGGAACGGCCAGGGTATGGCGGCCACCAATTTTGTCGGATCTGCCGAGCCGCCTTTTCGTGCCCGGGGCACCTCGCGCGCCAGCAGGTCGGCGAGTTCGGGCAGCGACATGTTTTCGGCCGCAGGCACCAGTACCACGCCCATTTGGGTACCGCCTTTGACCAGTACGCTCACGGATACGTCCACCTGTGGGCGTGGAATGATGTTTCCCCGGCGAACAAAGCAGTTCAGTTCCGGCACTTCATTCTTGATGCCGCGTGCCATGAACAGGATCAGCGGGTGCATCAGGGTGATGCGCAAGCCTTGTTTCCGTTTTTCCAGAACGAAGGCCTCCAGTTCGGTAACGTCCAGGTCCACGGTACCAAAAATCTTGGAGTCAACGGGTTTTCGGTAAATAGCGGCCGCTGTTTTGCGCCAGGCATTGTTGGGTTCAAATGCGTTACTCATGGAAAAAAGTTGTTTCTCGTCTTTGTCCATATAATTTAGGGCGTAAGGTGCGTGTTTTCGGGTGTTTTTTTCAATTTTTTTCCCGTTAGCAGATTCCAGAAAGGGAAATGTCCGGGAGGTTGTCGCCGTAGCAAAAAAACGTACTTTTACGCCCGATTTAATCCCTCGCGCTCGGCATTACATTCACCAAACCGTACCGATTGTATGCGCCACAACCTTACCCTGTTCTTTTCCCTGTTCTTTGTTTCACTTTTCAGCCAAACCGCCACACTCCAAGGAACCGTAACCGATATCGCTACCGGAGAAGTCCTGCCGGGCGTTACCGTTCGTGCCGGCGGCATTGGGGCGGCTACCGACCTCAACGGGCAGTACAAAATTCAGCTGCCGCCCGGAAGTTACGAGGCGACTTTTTCCTACACCGGTTATGAAGGTCGCAAGCAGGCGGTCCGGTTGGTGGAAGGCCGGACGACCACGCTGAACATGCAGCTCGGAGATGCCGACAACCTGCTCCAGCAGGCTACCGTCACTGCGGGGAAATTTGAAAAGCCCTTGGGCGAAGTCACCGTCTCGCTCGATGTGCTGCGTCCGCGCCTGATCGAAAACGTCAACTCGTCGCAGGTGGACGAATCCTTGGTCAAGATCCCCGGCGTAAGTGTTCTGGACGGCCAGGCCAGTATCCGCGGCGGCTCCGGGTTTTCGTACGGGGCAGGAACGCGCGTCCTCATGTTGGTGGACGACATTCCGGCCCTTCAAGCGGATGCCGGTTTTCCCAACTGGGGCGATTTCCCGGTGGAAAACATCAGCCAGATCGAGGTGCTCAAGGGGGCTGCCTCGGCGCTCTACGGCTCCTCTGCCATGAACGGCATCATCAACATCCGGACGCGTTTCGCCGGCGACAAACCGGAAACGGACGTGGCGCTTTTCAGCCAGGTTTGGGGCAGCCCCAAGGACGAGCGCATGAAATGGTGGGGCGACACCGGCTACATCCGCATGCCCATCGAAACCGGGTTTAGTTTTGCCCACCGCCGAAAGGAAGGCAAGTGGGACATCGTGCTCGGCGCCTACGGCCTGTACCGCGACAGCTACAACAAGGACACTTACGCGCGCTACGGCCGCATCACGCCAAACATTCGGTTTCGGGTCAACGACAGGCTTTCCATCGGCCTGAACTCCAATTTCAATTTTGGCCGGAGCGGTTCGTTTTTCACCTGGGCAAACGACACCACCGGTGCGCTTCTGCCAGGCAGCGGTTCTTCCAGCGCCAACCTTGGCCGCTTGCGTTTCACCGTGGACCCCACGGTACAGTACTTCGACCGCAGCGGAAACCGGCACAAGTTTCTCGGCCGCTACTACTATGTGAATAACGACAACAGCGACGATCAAGGCAACGAAAGCCGCATGTACTACGGTGAATACCAGTTCCAGCGTCCGATGGAAAACATCGGCCTTGTGGCCACGGCGGGGGTAGTGGGCATTTACACGACCGTCACCGCCGATCTCTACCGGGGCGATTACACCACCCAGAACTACGCGGGTTACCTTCAACTCGACTGGAAGGTGTTTGATCGGCTCAACCTTTCCAGCGGCGTGCGTTATGAGCGCAATATTCTCAAAAGCCCCGAGGTGATACAGATCAGCCCCATGGAATTCGACACCATCCCTAACGGGACGACCCGCGAAGGCAAACCGGTGTACCGTTTTGGCGCCAACTATCAGGCTGGAAAATCTACTTTTTTCCGCGCCTCCTGGGGACAGGGCTACCGGTATCCGACCATTGCCGAAAAATTTATAGACACCGGGTTCGGCATTGGCCGGGTGGCCCCCAATCCCCGCCTGATTTCCGAAACCGGCTGGACTGCCGAAATTGGCGTGAAACAGGGGTTCAGCGTCGGCAAATTCCAGGGATTTCTGGATTTGACCGGTTTCATTTCAGAATACGACGACATGATGGAGTTCGATCTGGACACCATCTCCTTTACATCGGGGGTGATTTTCAAATCTAAAAACATCGGAAATACCCGTATCAGCGGATTCGAGGCCTCCGTGACGGGTCAGGGGCAGTTGGGGCCGGGCACGCTCTATTTGTTGACTGGGTTTACTTCCATAACCCCGGAGTATCGTCTTGGCGAGAACGAAGAGTTTGACCAGTTCAGATACAAGACATCCATTGACAAAAACGTGTTGAAGTATAGGTTCCGGCACATGCTCAAGTTTGACGCAGAGTACGCCGTGTCGAATTACTCGTTTGGCGCGGCGGTCCAATACAACAGCCACATGGAGGCCGTGGATTTGGTATTCGAAGCGTTTATCTCCGGGGTGCAGTCTTTTCGGAGAAACAACGACGATGGGTTCACGGTACTCGACCTGCGTGCTTCGCGCAAAATCGGGAAGCATCTCAAGGTGAGCGCACTGTGCGGGAACGTGCTCAACACGGCATACTCCCTGCGCCCCGCCCTGCTCGAAGGGCCGCGGAGTTATACCCTTCGGTTGGATTGGAAAATGTAAAAACAACGGCGGTCTGCTGTTCGCGGAGCGGGTTTTGTTTACTTTTGCGGGCTTTACAGAAACAAGCACTTGTATGTTCACGATTAACATTTATTTGCGTTTTGCATTGATCGCGGTGGGTATCCTGGGGGGTATCGCCTTGTGGTCGTTTTTTGGGTTTTGGTACGGTTTCCCGTTGTTGTTGATCGGGGTGTTCATGTTGGCAGGCTATCTGATGCTCGGCACCATCATGTCCACGAATATGCTGCTCAGCCAAAGCCGTTTTCAAGAGGCTGAAGAAAGACTGAAGCTCACGTACTTTCCAAAAATCCTGTTGGTGGGCTACAAAGGGGTGTACTACATGACCCTCGGTGCGCTGGCCATGCAGCGAAAAGACCTCGTGACGGGTGAAAAATGGCTGAAACAGGCCCTTGATGCCGGCTTGCCGTCCGACAACGAGCGCGGCGCTGCCATGCTTCAACTGGCGATGATCGCTGCTTCGAAAAACAACCGACAAGGCGCACAAAACCAGTTGAACGACATCAAGAAACTCAACATCACGGAAAACATGCTGAAAGACCAGATCAAGGAACTGGAAAAACAGCTCAAGCAGATGGGCCAGGCCATGAACCCAAGCATGTTGGGCATGATGGGCCGCGGCGGTTTCCGCGGCGGCGGCGGCAAACGCCGCCAGCCGAAAATGCGATAATTTAGGTTTCGGGTTAGAAGGTTTCGGGTTTCGGGTTGGAGTGACATCACAACCCGAAACCCGAAACCTTCTAACCCGAAACCCTCCAACCAAATAAATGCAACATCTTGTTTTTGCCACCAACAATGCCCACAAGGCGCGCGAAATCGAGCAGATACTCGGCGACGGTTTTCGTATTTCCACTCTGAAAGATATCGGCTGCCTCGAAGAGATCGAAGAAACGGAACCGACCCTCGAAGGCAACGCCCTGCTGAAGGCGCGGTATGTGAAATCAAGGTATGGGCACGACTGCTTTTCGGAGGATACCGGCCTGGAGGTGGAAGCGCTCGACGGCGCCCCGGGCGTGCATACGGCCCGATTTGCCGGAGAAGGGCGCGACCCGGAAGCCAATATTGCCCTGCTTTTGTCCAAGTTGAAAGGCAACCCGAACCGTCGGGCGCGATTTCGCACGGTCATAGCCTTGGTGTCTGACGGCAGGGAGGTGTTGCTCGAAGGGGTCTGCCAGGGACGAATTGCGCTCGAAAAGTGTGGAGCAAGTGGTTTTGGATACGACCCGGTGTTCATTCCGGACGGTTATGAAAACACTTTTGCCGAACTTGGCGAGTCCGTAAAAAACCGCATCAGCCACCGGGCGCTCGCTACGGAAAAACTGCGCCTACTGCTTGCTTCAACACCGTTGTAGGCCGTAGTCAACAATCATGCTTTTAGAAAACCCCATTTGGCCTCCACATGCTCCGCCTGCTTCGTTACTTTCGACCATACAAGAAGTTGTTGTTTCTGGCCATCATCAGCAACCTGTTGATGTCGCTGTTCATGGTCGTGAGCATTCCCGTGCTGCAACCGTTCTTGCAAATTTTGTTCAGCACGCCCGGAGAAGAGGACAGCGCGCTGCGTTTGCCCGAGGCCAAGACCGGCAGTTTTCAGGCAGTTGAGCAGCAAGTTAACGCGTTTTTTTCCGGTCTGATCCAAGAGCATGGCCGGGCGGATGCCCTATTGATCGTGTGCGTGTTTCTTGTTCTGGCGTTTTTTGGAAAAAACCTTTTCAGGTACCTCTCGATGTATTTCTTGGCACCGCTTCGAAACGGCATTGTGCGCGACCTGCGCAACAAACTGATCAAAAAAATGCTCGACCTCCCCTTGTCGTACTTTTCCGAAAAGCGGAAAGGCGACTTGATGAGCCGGATTTCGGTGGATGTACTGGAGGTGGAGGCGAGCATCATCGGGGTTGTGGAAGCAATCGCGCGCGAGCCTTTGGTCATGATAGGGAGCCTGGCATTCATGATTTACGTCGCCCCGCAATTGTTGGTTTTTGTGCTTGCCTTGTTGCTGTTTTCCGGGTTGATCATCGGGGGGGTGGGGCGTTCGTTGCGGCGGCAGTCCGGTGCGGTGCAAACCAGAATGGGCATGATCGGCTCGGTGGTGGAGGAGACGCTCGGAGGGCTTCGGATCATCAAAGGATTCAATGCGGAAGTTTGGCAGCAAAATCGCTTCAATCGCGAAAACACGCGTTATGCCGATGCGCTCACCCGGCTCACCCAACGTAGAGACCTCGCATCGCCGCTGTCCGAATTTTTGGGCATCGTAGCGGTATCGGTTATCCTTTGGGTTGGTTCCAAACAGGTTTTTTCCGGCGAGATTTCGGCAGCCACGTTCATCACGTTTCTATACGCATTCTACAACATCATCGAGCCGGCCAAACATCTGAGCAGCGCGTCGTACAGCATACGAAAAGGATTGGGCGCCTTGGAGCGGGTGGAGGCCGTGCTGGACGCGCCCGAACACATCAAGGACGGCGAAAAAACACGGCCCGTGGACGGCTTTCGAGAAAAAATCGAGTTTCGGAACGTGACGTTCCGGTATCAAAACGCCGAACGCCCGGCCTTGGAGGGAATCAATTTTGAATTGCCGCATGGCAAAATCGTAGCTTTGGTGGGAGCCTCCGGTGCAGGCAAAAGTACCGTGGCCGACCTCTTGCCCCGATTCTACGACGTGGACGACGGTCAAATCCTGCTCGATGGTGCGGACATCCGCACGTTTCGGGTGTTCGATCTTCGCGCGCTGATGGGCATCGTGAGCCAAGAGGCCATCCTGTTCAACGACACCATCCGAAACAATATCGCCTTTGGAAATGAAACCGCTACCGCTGCCGATATCGAAGCTGCCGCAAAGGCCGCCAACGCGCACGAGTTCATTGCCGTGCTCCCTGAAGGGTACGACACCAATATTGGCGACCGTGGCTCCAAATTAAGCGGCGGGCAACGGCAGCGCCTGACCATAGCCCGTGCCCTGCTCAAAAATCCACCTATTTTGATCCTTGACGAGGCAACCTCCGCACTCGACAGCGAATCAGAGCAACTGGTGCAGGCCGCGCTCGACCGCCTCCTGCAAAACCGGACGGCCTTGGTTATTGCACACCGCTTGAGCACCGTACAGCACGCCGACGAAATAATTGTCATGGAAGCCGGTCGAATCGCTGAGCGCGGCACGCACGAAAGTCTTTTGGCCAAAGGCGGCATCTATCGAAAGTTGGTCGAATTGCAGGCCTTGTGACGGCTTCTTAATCCCGAGTCCGACCCTTTGTCGTCTTTTGCAAATTTTGGCCCTTTAATATTCGCGCAAAAGAGGCGTACCTTTGGAGCACAAACATTCTGAGAGAAAAACATTATCTCACAACCTTTTTTTAGCATCTACAATCCAATGAAGAGAATGCTACTTGCCTTACTTTCCGCTCTGAGCCTGCACGCGACAGCCCAGATCACCATCTCGGCGGCTACTTTCCCTGTCGTGGGCGACACGTTTCGATATGCCATTGACCTCGATCCTTCTGTCAGCATTGATTTCATCACGCCCCCCGGCGGCAACCAGCTGTGGGATTTTTCCGGACTGAAGTTCGGCCAAACCAACCAGACGATTTTTCTGGCTCCAGCTCAGGGTACCGGGGCATCGTCCTTTCCCGGGGCAGAGCTCCTGACCAAGGTACAGGGTGGTTCCGAGACGTATTTCAACGTAACGACCGGTGCCAATGCCCGGGTGGAACTGATGGGATTTATCGGTGGCGCCGCCGTTCCGTTCGCGCCCAATGCCGTCGGACGGTTTTCGCCCGCGCTTGTGGATCGTCGCGCGCCACTAGCCTACGGCAATACCTATTCACTAATAAGCAACCTGACGATCCCGTTTTCCGTGGATGATCTCCCGCCGTTTTTCGACACCTTGCTATCCGGCATACCAGGCGGACAATTTATAGATTCGATTCGGGTAAAAATACGCTTTGTGCAGACAGACACCGTGGATGCGTGGGGCAGTCTGAAGATTCCCGGGCTGACAATGCCCATTCCTGTTCTTCGGGAAAAACAAGTAGAAAAAAGTACAACAACCATGGAAGCCCGCCTCGGCATTTGGATTGATATTTCCACTTTCCTTGGCGGAGCCGGCTTCGGAAATTTCTTGGGTGCGGATTCCTCTATCACCTATCGTTTCCTTAGCGACATACACAAGGAAGAGTTGGCCGCTGTCACCGCCAATTTTGCGCTCGATACGATCCAGACCGTCCGGTTCAAAAACATAGCCGTGCTCACCTCGACCCCTGAGGTGGCCGAGGCCCCCGGGACTGCCAGCGTGCAGGCTTTGCCCAACCCGGCCATTGACTGGGTGCGGTTTGAATGCAACAACCTGCCGTCGGACGAGTACACGCTCAAAATTTTCAACATCGTGGGCAAAGTGGTCTGGAAGGAAACCTTCCAGGCGGCCGGCAAACGCCTGATCAGCGTTGACCTGGAAAATTTCAACAAAGGAACATACCTGTACAGTTTGGTGAATCAAAAGGGCATAATTATCGGGACAAAACGCCTCGTGGTTGTCAAGCCCTGATCTAGTTTGCTTGATGTTCAAAAAAAGCCGTTCGCAACCCGGGCGGCTTTTTTCATTTTTGCTGCGTGAAACAGCAACCGACCTTTTCGATCCGTACCATATTGTTTTACGGCTTGGCCTTGGGCCTACTGCTGGCATCCCTGCAAACGCTGCGGTACCGGCTGCTGTTGGTGGATCATTCGCAAGAGCTGTATTTCGGCCTGATCGCGGCCTTCTTTGCGGCCATAGGCATTTGGTTGGGGGTGCGTGTCGCTGTTCAGCGGAAAGAAACCCGGGATCAATCGCCTGCCCAACCACTCGATGCCGGAGCATTGGAGCGGACGTTGACGGAATTGCGCATCACACAACGGGAATACGAGGTGTTGCAGCTCATTGCCCAGGGTTTGAGCAACCAGGAAATTGCCGCCAAGATGTTCGTCTCGCTGAACACCGTAAAAACCCACACATCCAATCTGTTTTCCAAGTTGGATGCGCAGCGCCGCACCCAGGCGGTCGAGCGTGCAAGGTCGCTGGGGTTGATCGCACCGCTCACCCAAAAGCATGATTGATGCGGCTGGGTTGGAATTCACCCGAAAGTATGAAGGCTCGGTCTGCCCGTTCCCCTTCCTTTGCCCCATCTGTTCACCTAATTTTTTGATCTATGAAAAATTTGATTTTGAAGTACGGCCTGATCTCCGGCGGCGTGGGCGCCGTTATGATGTTTTGTATGGCACTCTACCTCGGCAATGATCCCGGAAAAATGTCCAATGGGGAGGTTGTCGGCTATGTCGGCATCGTGCTCAGCATGATGTTCGTGTATTTTGGCGTACGGGCATACCGCGATCAGGCTGCATCGGGGGTCATTTCGTTTGGCAAAGCATTTCAGGTCGGAATGCTCATCACACTTATTTCGTGCGCCATTTATGTGGCCACCTGGTTCGTCGTGTCGAACACGCTGATGACGGATTTCATGGAAAAGTACTCGGAGTACATGCTTCAACAGCTGCAGGCGGACGGTGCGTCCGCAGAAAAAATTGCCGAAAAGACGGCGGAGATGGACAAGTTCAAGGAACTGTACAAAAACCCCTTGGTCAAAGTGGCTTTTACTTTTATTGAGCCGTTCCCGATCGGGCTGGCGGTCACGCTGCTGTCGGCTGCCCTGCTGCGTCGTAGTTGAATTTGGTTAAGGAGGGTTAAAAACCTGTTGGGAAAACGCAAAATCTATTGCGGACATCCCGATGTCCGTGCCTTCGTGCAACCCTTTGGAATTCTTCGGTGTCGGTTGTCGCATTGCTCATTCGAAGTACAATGATTGATAATTTTTCAAAACAACGACAGCCATGCGCATCAAAACCACCTTGTTTTCCGTCGTATTTTCCCTGATGTTCCTTTCCGTGTTTTCCCAAGGTGAAGAAACCGTGCTCGGCACCCGCAATCTCGGCTTCTCCGGCATTTGGGGAGGCACCAAGCACCAGATGACCCGTTTCGGCAATACCAACAGTTATGTGTACGGGTGGCATTTCGGCCTCGAGTTCGGCAAAGCGCTTACCATCGGTCTTGGCGGGTACGACCTGAGCGACAATATCCTGTGGGACAACCAGTCCAGCCAGCCCTTTGACATACGCTGGCGGACGGTCGGCCTCGGATACGGTTTCCAGAAATTTCGTGCCGTACACCCGGTCATTAATGTGGATGCCGGACGTGGAACGGTGCGATTCGCCAACGAAGGCGAAGACCGGATATTTGTAATTCAACCCTCTGCGGGCGTGGAAATCAACTTGTTGCGCTGGTTTCACCTGACCCTCGAAGGCGGCTACCGCTTCGTGACCGACAGCAACATCAGCCTTTCCGACGAGCAGTTGTCGGGCGCTTACGGGCAGGCCACACTCCGGTTCGGCTTTTCTTGGGGTCGGTATCGGAAACCTTTGCGCGATTGAATGGTAGAGCGATTGAGTGATTGGATGTAGATTTGCACGCACAATCACTCAATCGCACACACCATGACTATTTCTGCTACGGCTTCCGCCGAATTGATGGAACTCGAAGACCGCTACAATGCGCACAACTATCACCCGCTTCCGGTCGTGTTGTCCCGAGGGGAAGGCGTGTTTGTCTGGGATGTCGAGGGCAAGCGCTACTACGATTTCCTGTCGGCATACAGCGCCGTCAACCAGGGTCATTGCCACCCGCGCATCATTCGGGCGCTCACCGAGCAGGCTCAAAAACTGACCCTGACTTCGCGGGCTTTTTACAACGATTTGCTCGGCCCGTACGCGGAATTCATCACCCAATACTTCGGCTACGACCGGGTTTTGCCCATGAACACCGGCGTGGAGGGCGGGGAAACAGCCATCAAACTCGCTCGGCACTGGGCGTACCGCGTGAAGGGCGTGCCGGAGAACAAGGCCAAGGTCGTGTTTGTGGAAGGCAATTTTTGGGGCCGTACGCTGGCCGCTATTTCTGCCTCCACCGACCCCACGTCGTACAAGGACTTCGGGCCGTTCATGCCGGGTTACGAGATCATTCGGTACAACGACCTGCCCGCACTCGAAAAGGCGTTCCAAGACCCGAACGTAGCGGCATTCATGTTCGAGCCCATTCAAGGCGAGGCCGGAGTGGTCGTGCCCGACGACAACTATATCCCCGGTGTGCGGGCGCTGTGCTCCGAATACAATGTGCTGATGATTGCCGATGAGGTGCAAACGGGCATTGCACGTACGGGGCGCCTGTTGTGCTGCGACCACTTTGACGTAAAACCGGATATTCTGGTTTTGGGCAAGGCGCTTTCCGGAGGGGTGTTCCCGGTTAGTGCCGTGTTGGCCTCCGATGAGGTGATGCTGACGGTGAAGCCCGGCGAACACGGTTCTACCTTCGGCGGAAATCCCTTGGCTTGTGCCGTGGCAATGGAAGCGCTCAAGGTGGTGGAAGACGAGCGCTTGGCCGAAAACGCCGAGAAACTGGGCCGCATCTTCCGCAGCCGCATGCAAGCGCTGGTGCAAAAACGCCCAGACCTGCTGGTGCTCGTTCGCGGAAAAGGACTGCTCAACGCGGTCGTGATCAACGATTCCGAGGACAGCAAAACCGCCTGGAACATCTGCTTGGAACTGGCGGAAAACGGCCTGCTCGCCAAACCCACGCACGGAAATATCATCCGTTTTGCGCCACCCTTGGTGATGACCGAAGCGCAATTGGATGCCTGCTGCGGCATCATTGAGCGGGTGCTGACAGGCTATGGAAAAATTTAAAAAAACGGCACAAGTGACTAACGGATAGTCTCTTGTGCCGTATTGTTGTGATCCCGACTGGGGTCGAACCAGTAACCGCCTGCTTAGCATACCCTCTACGGTTTTCACCGCAATACTTCGACGAAACGAAATATTTTTGTGGTCTGGACTGTCTCTTCACCATAGATTGTGATTAAACACAAACAGTAGGTGTCCGGCGTACAGTCTCTGCATTGGATTTCTGTAGAAATACAACTCACGATTACCATGTTTAAAAACTAAGGTTTTCCTGATCAGCCGAATTCTCAACAGTGCTTTCGCTTCTGTTGACTCCTAATTTGAAGGCAGGTGCTCTATCCTTTGAGCTACGGGACCAAAATTTCAAAGAACAACGCTGCAAAGGTACGCTTTTCTGTTTCTGAAAAAATCTTCCAAACACCAGCACAAAAAATCCAGTGCCCACTCAATCCAGCGCCCCACTTTTCGGACTTACCGAAGCAGAAGTAGTCGCCAGCCGTGTCAGGTATGGGGCGAATGCACTTTACCTGCGTCCCAAACGTCAGGTATGGCATATTCTCCAGGAGATTGTTCAGGAGCCGATTTTTTTGCTCCTGCTTGTCGGGTGCGGCTTGTATTTCGCCATTGGCGACACCACGGAAGCATGGCTGATGGTCGCCTCCATCGCATTCGTCGTCGCCATTGATATCGTGCAGGAATACCGCAGCGAGCGGGCGTTGGAGGCTTTGCGCCTGTATGCTCAGCCAAAGGTGCGCGTGAGGCGTACCGACAAGGAAATTACCATCCCCTCAGAGGAGCTCGTCGTGGGCGACCTGATCCTGTTTGCCGAAGGAGAGCGGCTTTCGGCGGATGCCATTGTATTGCAGCACAACGACTTGACGGTGGATGAGGCTGTACTCACCGGTGAATCGCTGCCGGTCGGAAAATCTGTCATCGTGGGCGAAGACCGCCTGTACCAGGGGACCGTGGTGGCAACCGGCATGGGCATCGGCAGGGTGGAGGCGGTGGGTAGCAACACGGAATTCGGAAAATTGGGCAAGTCCATCGAGTCCATCGAACAGGAGCCGACTCCACTACAACGACAGATCAACCGCTTCGTGCGGCAAATGATGCTGGTCGGGCTGGCGGCTTTTCTGCTCGTGTTTGCCATCAATTACTACTACGTCGGGGCGATCCTCGCGGCCTTGCTCTTTTCCTTGTCCTTTGCCTTGGCCTTGTTGCCCCAGGAAATCCCCGTTGCGTTCACCGCGTTCATGGCTTTGGGCGCATACCGCATGACCAAACAAAAAATACTGGTCAAACAGCCCAAGACGGTGGAAAGCCTCGGCGCGGCCACGGTGATTTGTTTGGACAAAACCGGCACCATTACTGAAAACCGCATGTCAGTAGCCGAAGTGGTGGACTTCAGCGGGCGCGGACAGTGCCTGGAGTACGCCGTATGGGCCAGCGAGCCGGAGCCGTTCGATGCCATGGAGCAGGCGATCCACGCCGAGTATGCCCAACAGGCTCCCCGCGACCGCCGGGCGGAATTTCAACTGATCCAAGAGTACCCTTTGGGTGGGGTGCCGCCGATGATGACGCACGTACACCGGTCGCAATCGGGTGAAATCGTGGTAGGAGCCAAGGGCGCGGTCGAACGAATTTTGATGGTTTGCGTTGGCCTGGACGACAATGTCCGTACCACGATTTTGAAAAAAACGCACGAACTCGCCTCAAAAGGCTACCGAATCCTTGGCGTAGCCTCCGCCAAATGGGGCAACACCGATTTCCCCAAAGACCAGGACCTTTTCCCCTGGGAATTCGAGGGCTTGGTGGCGCTGTACGATCCGCCCAAGCCCAACATCCAGCAAGTGTTTGACCAATTCTACACCGCCGGCATTCAGGTGAAAATGATCACGGGTGATTACCCGGAAACCGCTCTGAACATTGCCGCACAAAGCGGATTGCGCCTCAACGGCGGGGCCATCTCCGGTGAGTTGGTCATGCAAATGTCCGAGGTTGAACTGCGAACTACTGTCAAAACGGCCAACGTGTTTGCCCGAATGTTTCCCGCTGCCAAATTGCGCGTGGTGGAAGCGCTGAAAGCCAACGGAGAGGTTGTTGCTATGACAGGCGACGGCGTGAATGACGCTCCGGCGCTGAAAGCCGCCCAAATTGGAGTAGCCATGGGCCGGCGAGGCACCGAAATCGCCAAAGGCGCCGCGTCCATGGTGTTGCTCGACGATGATCTCAAGCGCATGGTGACGGCGATCAGGATGGGGCGGCGGATTTACAACAACCTGCGAAAGGCTATCCGGTACGTGATCAGCATCCATGTTCCTATCGTGCTCGTGGTAGTGGTGCCGTTGGCGTTTGGCTGGAAATACCTCCACATGCTCGCGCCGATACACGTCATCTTCATGGAACTCATCATGGACCCGACCTGCGCTGTGGCCTACGAAAATGAGCCATCCGAACCGGGTATTATGAAAAAAACTCCCCGGGCACCGAACGCTCCATTGTTTACAGCAAGTGAACTGGCAATAAGCATCCTGCAAGGGGTAGCCATTACCGCCGGTATTCTGGCACTTTACCACTACGCCGTAGCACAAGGAGCGAGCGAGGAAAAAACGCGTTCGTTCGTGTTTGCGACGCTTATGTTGGCCAACGTTTTTCTGACATTGGCCAACCGTTCCTTTGAGTTCAGCATTGCCCGCACGATTCGGTTTGCCAATCGGTTCATTTGGGTCTCCCTTGCTGCCGCGACCGGTATTCTGGCGGCCGTTTTATTCGTGCCCTGGCTGACCGGCCTTTTCCAAATGGCGCCCTTGTCGTGGAGCGAAATCGGCTTATGCGTAGCCACGGCTTTCGTCAGCGTGGGCTGGTTCGAGGTGTGGAAATGGATGAGAGGAAATATTTTTTCACCACAGAGACGCGGAGACGCGGAGTAGCTAGCGGAATTATTTCTCCGCGTCTCCGCGTCTCCGCGGTGAAAAAAACTCAAACGCGTTCGATCACAATAGCCGTGGCGCCGCCGCCGCCGTTGCAAATAGCCGCGAGGCCGAGTGAGCCGTTTTTGTGCTGGAGCACGTTGTTGAGCGTGGTGACGATTCGTGCGCCGGAAGCGCCCAAGGGGTGGCCGAGCGACACGGCGCCGCCGAACACGTTGGTTTTGTCGTGGGCGATACCCAGCACCTGCTCGAATGCGAGTGTCACAACGGAAAATGCTTCGTTTACTTCGAAAAAGTCAATATCCGAGGCCTGCACGCCGGCCATTTTCATCGCTTTCGGCGCAGCCACGGTAGGGGTGGTGGTAAACCATTCCGGCGCCTGCTCGGCATCGGCGAAGCCGCGAATTTTGGCAATGGGTTTGAGCCCGTATTTCTGCACTGCCTCGGCGCTGGCAAGGATGAGCGCTGAGGCGCCGTCGTTGATGGTGCTGGCGTTGGCGGCGGTCACGGTCCCGTCGGGGGTGAAGGCCGGACGCAGGCCCGAAATTTTGTCAAAACTCACTTTTTTGTATTCCTCGTCCTCGGTGAGCAGCACCGGGTCGCCCTTGCGTTGCGGGATGGCCACGGGCACGATTTCGGTCTGGAACATGCCGCCTTCGGTGGCTGCTGCGGCGCGTTTGTACGAATCAATGGCAAATTCGTCCTGCGCTTCGCGGCTGATGGAGTATTTGGTGGCCGTCGCATCGGCGCACACGCCCATGGCTTTCTGGTTGTACACATCGGTCAGGCCGTCTTTGGCGAGGCCGTCCACCAGTTCGCCGTTGCCGAACTTGTAGCCCCAGCGCGCATTTGGGATGTAAAACGGAATTTGCGACATGTTTTCCATGCCACCGGCCACCACGATGTCGTTTTGGCCGAGCATGATGCTTTGGGCGCCGAGCGTGATGGCCTTCATGCCGGAAGCGCACACTTTGTTGATGGTGGTGCAGGGTACATTGGCAGGCAAACCGGCAAAGATGGCGGCCTGCCGCGCGGGCGCCTGGCCGAGGTTGGCGCTGACCACGTTGCCCATCAATACTTCGGTGACCCAATCGGCCTGAACCCCGGCTTTTTCAAGGGCGCCTTTGATGGCAGAAGCGCCAAGTTGGGTGGCGCCCACGCCCGACAGTGAACCGCCGAAACTGCCGATCGGGGTGCGCACGGCAGATACGATGAATACTTCCTTCATGGAATATGTGTTTGGAATGTTTTTGAAAAATTGAGCGGGCGAAGGTACGGGATTTTGAAAAGGGTGTGCACACTTTTCCCTTCATGCAATGGCCCCTTGGGCCGATTTGTTCCATCTTTGCCACCAATAAAACCAATCGAGCCAATCGAATAAATCGAGCTATTCGAATCATGTCCTATAAATTCGGTACCGTCACATCACCCATCTTGTTGGTCGGCCTGTTCACAGCCGGAATATTCTCCCTGGATGCCTGGGTGGTGGAGGAAAGCAACCTGTCCTTCACATACCTGTTGGTCATCATGCTGGGCTTGCTTTTTAAGGAGCGCAACGACGTGGTTCTCCTGAGTGTCGTCGCTACCACGCTGACCGTGGTGGCAGTGATCATTCGCTACATCAATGGAAGCGAGGCACCCCTTGACCAGATGCTGTTTGCCCGGACACTTAGCGTGGCCGGTATCTGGACAGGTGCGTACCTGGTCATCACCATCCTGACCATGAAGCGCGACGAATCGGCACAAGAGGAGCAGTTTCACGCACTCTTTCGATTTGCCACCAATGGAATACTTGTGGCAGACCATAGCGGCGAACTTGTTCGAGTCAATCCGGCGGCTGAACGACTGTTCGGGTACGAAACCGGCGAACTAATCGGAATGAAGGTAGAGGCCTTGATCCCCCAGCGGCTATCGCGCATACACGAACGGCACCGGAACGACTTTCGCGCCAACCCGCGCCCGCGCTCCATGGGCACCGGCCTGGATTTGTATGCCCTGCGCAAGGACGGTTCGGAGTTCCCCGTGGAGGTCAGCCTTAGCCCCTTTCGCACCATCCAGGGCGAGTTTGTCATGGCGTTTATCGTGGACAATACCATCCGAAAAGAAAACGAACAACGCATAGTACGGCAAAATCAAAAACTGGAACAATTGGCCGTTGCGTTGCAGAATCTGAACGAAGGCCTTGAGGAAAAAGTCCGCGACCGAACGCACGAGCTGGAACAGGCCAAAAATGATCTTGCTACAGCGCTTGCCGCCGAGCGCGAGATCGGCGAACTCAAGTCGCGTTTTGTTTCCATGGCCTCGCACGAATTCCGAACCCCTCTTAGCACGGTGTTGTCGTCCGCTGCGCTGATCTCCACCTACGCCGAGCGACAGGATGTTGAAAACATAAAAAAACACGCTGCCCGCATCAAAACTGCGGTGAACAACCTCAACACGATCCTGACGGAATTTTTGTCCTTGGGCAAACTGGAGGAAGGGAAAACAGAGCCAAAACTGCAGGAAACAAACCTGCCCGCACTGATCGAAGACGTCCATTCCGAGATAAAAGGGATGTTCCGGCCGGGCCAAATCTTTGAATATCACCATGACGGACAGAAAACGGTACAGCTGGATCCCGCGCTGTTCAAGCATGTCCTGTTCAACCTGTTTTCCAACGCCATCAAGTATTCTCCTGAAAACACCGTGATTCGCGTGTACACCAAAGTGAGTCCTGCCGATGTACTGCTGCGGGTGGTGGACCAAGGCATGGGTATCCCCAAGGCCGACCAAAAGCACCTGTTCGGGCGTTTTTTTCGGGCCGCCAATGCCACCAATGTTCAGGGAACGGGCCTTGGACTGTACATCGTCAGGCGGTATGTGGAGCTGATGAACGGGCAGATCGGTTTCGTGAGCGAAGAAGAAAAGGGCACGGAGTTTTGGGTGAAACTCCAGTGCTAAACCCGGGTTTCCTTGTCGAGCACCTCTACCGTTTTCTGGTAGTAGGCTTCCGCCTTTTCCGGCGTGGCGCCCATGCACACGGTGCCCAGTTTTCCGTGTTGGGAAAGAGCGCCGAGCAGATGAAACACTACACCTTCCTGTGTGGTCGCGTCATAGTGCAGTCCGTTGCAGATGGCAATATCCATCAGGTCTTCGGGCGTCAGGCCCTTGTAGGCTTCTGACCGTAACCCGTCGGTGGCGAAATAATGGCGCTCCTGGCCGTTGGGCGTGTGGTAGATGCCGGTGTGGTAATCGTAAAAGCCGTTGGTCAGGAATTGCAACATGAGGTAGGGATGGGTGGTGCCGCCTTTGCGCAGGTTGATTTCGAGGGCGTAGTGCTTCCACCAGCCGCCCGGTTCCTTGACCGAGATAAAGTCAATCCCGAACCGGCCGATCACCCCCTTTTGCCCGAGTACTCCCGCTACCTGATGACCCATTGCCCCGATTTCGCTTGCGTAGGCCCGGTTCGCCGGGAATGTACAGCCAATGTATACCTGTTGACATTCACCGCCCAAAACCTGATCGTGGGTGGAGACCACCTCCACTTGTTGGAGCGGAGTCACCCGGCATTGGGCTGACGGCGAGGTTTTTTCGCTTCCGTCTATGAACTCTTCCGCTATGCCCTCCATTGTCTCCATTTTTTCAGAAAACACATCGTAGCTCATGTCATCGGCGACCAGGCACAGGTGTTCGCGCAGGGTGTCCTCGTTCGGGTAACGTCCGTATTTTTCAAACGAAAATATGGCATTGCCGTCGCCGGAGAAACCGTCGTTTACCTTGACGACGGCTTTCCGAAGCCCGGGGTTTTCGCCGGCCAATGCCCGGAGAGCCATCGCCACATCGCGCATGTCCTTCAGTTTTTCATAGCCCTCGGGTATCGGCAAGCCGGCTTCGCGGAATACTTCCCGGCTCCCGCTTTTGGTTCCCCAGTAGCCCAGCCATGCCGGGCAGCCATAGAGCGGCACCCCGAGCCGCAGGGCCAGTTCGTGCTCCAGATACGTCACGTTGAAGCCAGCAATGTGCGCCGCATGCCCTTGCGGAATACTTGCCCGGATCTTTTCGATCAACCGTGGACGAGCCAGTATTTTTTCGGTCAGCGAAACCGGTGAGGCATCGTGGCAACTCAACAACGTGAGCCGATGCCGGGCGTGCCGCGGTGTAACTCCCGGCAACAGGTGCAGGTAGTAGTCCACAATGACCTTGTCAATCGGCGTGCTGCTCACATACACCAATC
>Ga0268299_1001001_pt1 | contig 63084 bp, 39 predicted proteins | sample NOBtaG_FD_193484 | JGI IMG/M metagenome (GOLD analysis project Ga0268299, IMG submission 193484) | Activated sludge microbial communities from bioreactor in Nijmegen, Gelderland, Netherland - NOB reactor | ecosystem: Engineered > Bioreactor > Aerobic > Activated sludge | place: Netherlands...
AAACCCTGGACAAATTTAGCGTCGATTCCGAAAGCGGTGTGATGTACCTCTCTACCGAGAAAGACTCCGAAAATTTTCCGCGCGTGGGGATGCGTCGCGAAGGCACGTATATCGCCATTTCCGCAAGCTATGGGCCGTTGGAAATCGCGCTGCGCCCGCGTATGGACGATTTGGTGAATTTATTGTCCCGCTTGCAGCCTGTCGAGGGGTTGCAGACAACGCGGCAGGTCGGCACGTCGGAGGCTTACCTGGCAATTGGCTTGCGGAATGACGGCGCGTTGGTGATGCGTCCGACGATTGTCGCCGATGCAACCGGGCTGTTTACGTATAATCTGGTGGTGTCACCGCCCGCTACCAAGTTGTTTATGGAGTGGCTGCCGGTAAAGAAAGCCGAATAATTCTCATTGCCAAGCGCGGCGAACCTGTTATACAATCGAACTATAATAAGTATAAAGCGGCCTGCGGAGAGAGTTCTCACGCGAGACGCCGAAGGGGCAAGCTGCCAGTTTTTGCTGGATTGGCAGTGAAACTCTCAGGTATCAAGGATTTGCAGGCCGGGACACTCTGAAGGTCATCGTAACTAACAGAGCGCACAGCAGCCCGCGTGTGCGCTCTTTTTATTTGGACTCACCCTGGAGGATTCAGCAGCATGGGAAAATGGAAAACACCCGCCGATTTGAAATATGCCAAAAGTGATGAATGGGTTCGCATCGAAGGCGACACCGCCACCATCGGCATCAGCGATTACGCCCAGGACGCGCTCAACGATATTGTCTTTGTCGAACTGCCTGAAGTCGGCGCGAAAGTCGCCAAAGGTGAAACATTCGGCGTCGTCGAATCGGTCAAGGCCGCTTCCGATTTGAACAGCCCCATAAGCGGCACGGTCACATCGATCAACAGCGACCTGGAAGACACGCCGGAATTGATTAACGGCGACCCCTACGGCAAAGCCTGGATTATCAAGGTCAAAATCAGCAATGCGTCCGAAACCGACGACCTGCTGGACTCCGCCGCCTATGACACGTATTGCGAGACTCGTTAGTTTCTAGGGATGAATTCATGAGTTATATACCCCACACCGACGCCGAACGGCAGCAAATGTTGGCTGCAATTGGCGTTTCGACTATCGAGGATTTATTCGAAGCCGTTCCTTCCAGCCACCGTTTTCCGGCGCTTGATCTGCCTGCGCCGATGAGCGAGATGGACGTGATCGCTGAACTGCAAGCGCTGGCTGAAGCCAACGATAATGCCCAGGATTTCGCGATTTTTCGCGGCGCGGGCGCGTATCATCACTTCATCCCATCGGCGGTCAATCATATCCTGCTGCGCGGCGAATTTTATACCGCCTACACGCCCTATCAGCCTGAATTGAGCCAGGGTACGCTGCAAGCAACCTTCGAATATCAAAGCATGATGATCGCGCTCACGGGCATGGACGCCGCCAATGCCAGCCATTATGACGGCGCGACCAGCCTTGCCGAAGCCGTAACCGTCGCCGTTGATGTCGGACGGCGCAAGCGCACCAAAGTTATCCTCAGCCCTGCGATCAATCCCCAGTATCGCGCGGTTGTGCGCACCTATCACCAGGGGACAAACATCAAATTTGTGGGCGACAAAGGCCGCGCGGATATTTCCGATTTAGTCGATATGCTGGACGAAAATACGGCGATGCTGGCTGTTTCGTACCCTAATTTCTTTGGGCAGATTGACGATTTCAAAACGCTGGCCGAAAAAGTTCACGAAGCGGGCGCGCTGCTCGTTTTTGTGGCGAATCCGATGGCGCTGGGGATGTTCAAAAGCCCTGGCGAACTTGGCGCGGACATCGTGGTCGGCGAAGGCCAGCCGATGGGCATTCCGTTGAGCTACGGCGGCCCTTATCTGGGGTATTTTGCCGTGCGCACCGAATATGTCCGAAAAATAGCCGGACGCATCATCGGCGAAACGGTGGATATGGACGGCAAACGCGCGTATGTGATGACGTTGCGCCCGCGCGAACAGGACATCCGGCGCGAAAAAGCCTCCAGCAACATCTGCACCAACCAGGGCTTGATGGCGCTGTCGGCGTCGGTTTATATGTCGCTGATGGGCAAATATGGCATTCGCCGCGTCGCCGAATTGTGCTTCCACAAAGCGCATTACGCCGCCAAGCAGATTGACGCACTCGAAGGCTACACCGTCGATATGAGCAAGCCGTTTTTCAACGAATTTGTCGTCAAATGCCCGCGTCCGGTCAGCGAAATTAACGACCATCTGTACAAGCACGGCATCCTCGGCGGCTACGATCTCGGCAAGGATTATTCGCACCTGAAAGATCACATGCTAATCTGCGTGACCGAGTTGAATCGCCGCGATGAGATTGATGCGCTTGTACAAGCGTTAGCCGAGTAATGTATGCCATCTCAGTCGATATACGATCTAAACGTCGTTAAGGCTAAATTGGAAGTTCTTTTTCAAAAATATCCGGGCTGGTAATCATTGCGATATTTGCGCCGAAAAAGTAGGGAAAGAACTCGTGAAAGCCAAATTTGAGACTGAGATTGTTACCTTGCAGAATGAAGAAATGCCTGGACAGCCGGGGAAACGCCCGTCATATATTCAGGGTAAAAAACCTGATGGGGAGCATTTTCTGTTAGCACAAACAGGATTTCATCAAGCAAATCGTATTCATATCGAGGATAATTTCTACTACATAGATGCGCTGGTCTATACACATTATGGGGTCAAAGCAGTTGACGAAACAACCTATTTCACCCTCTTTGTATATCCAGATGGTGTAGAAATCACAAATGTCCAAGCAGTCGTGTGAAGGTTGAAGATGATTAAAGAACAACAGGAAAACATCGTTCGGGTTTTAGAGCATATGCGTAAACGCCCAGGCATGTATTTCAGTTCGGAAGTTCCTACAGTCGCAACTTTCCTGGATGGATTTAAGACGGCGTGTATTCTTCTCAATCCAGATTTGAACTTTGACAACTTGTTCAAAGAGGTCATCCTTGATCGAGGGTGGGAAAATTCTGCGCAAGCCGTCTGGCGTCAGATGCAAGAACGTGGTTTCAAAGATGAAGCCATTATTGACGAAATGATCGCCATTTACACTGCTGTATGGGAAAAAATCGCTGTTCAAGCAGACCAACCATCCCTGTAGCCAGATTAAAGGATAAGTCTATGACCGAACCTACCATTTACGACATTAGCGCACCCGGACGGCGCGGCGTGCTGCTGCCCGATGTTGATGTGCCGGAAACGCCGCTGCCCACCGACCTGATGCGCAGCGAATTGAATCTGCCCGAAGTCGGCGAATTGCAAGTGATTCGCCATTTCGTCAATCTCAGCAAAAAGAATTATTCCATCGACGGCGGCTTCTATCCGCTGGGGTCATGTACGATGAAATATAACCCCAAAATCAACGAGGATATGGCGCGTCTCCCCGGTCTAGGGCAGCTTCACCCGCTCACGGACGAAGAAGGCTCGCAGGGCGCGTTAGCCTTGATGTACCAGCTTCAGGAATGGCTGGCGGAGATCAGCGGTTTCAAAGCGGTCAGCCTCGCCCCGGCAGCAGGCGCGCAGGGCGAACTCGCCGGAATTTTGATGATCCGCAAATATCACCTGGATCGCGGCGACACGAAGCGCACGAAAATTCTCGTCCCCAACAGCGCGCACGGCACAAACCCGGCGACGGTCAGCATGGCGGGATTGCAGGCGGTTGAGCTGCCCTCGGACGAAAATGGCGATGTTGACCTGAAGGCGCTGCGGGCAGTCTGCGATGATACCGTCGCCGGCATGATGATTACCGTTCCCAGCACACTCGGCCTTTTCGAAAGCCAAATTTTGGATGTGATTCAAGCGGTGCATGACTGCGGCGGCCTGATGTACATGGACGGCGCAAACATGAATGCCCTCATGGGCGTCGTCAAGCCGGGTGAACTCGGCTTCGACGTGATGCACTACAATCTGCACAAAACCTTTTCGACTCCACACGGCGGCGGCGGCCCTGGCTGCGGCGCGGTGGGCGCGGGCGAAAAACTCAAGGATTATCTCCCTGGCCCAACGGCGAAAATTGTCGAAGAACCCAACGACGAGGAAGAAGCGCCGCTCTACGGCCTGCGAATGCCGGAAAAATCGATTGGTCAGTTGAAGGCGTTCCAGGGCAATTTCGGGATGCACGTCCGCGCCTACACCTACATTCGCATTCACGGCGACCAGGGCATCAAGGATATTTCGCGTCACGCCGTTTTGAACGCCAACTATATCCGCGCCAAGCTGAAGGACACCTATAAGATTCCCTACCCGCGCATCTGCGCGCACGAATTTGTGCTTGAAGGGCATTTCGAGGGCATCGACGACATTCACGCGCTCGATATTTCCAAGCGGCTGATGGATTATGGCATTCACCCGCCGACGAATTATTTCCCGCTGATCGTGCCGGAAGCGCTTTTGATCGAGCCGACGGAGACGGAAACCAAAGCGACGCTGGACGAATTTATCGACGCGATGAAGAAAATCGCCCAGGAAGCGCGCGAAAATCCCGACCTGCTCAAGACCGCGCCGCACGTCACACCTGTTTCGCGGCTGGACGAGGTGCGCGCCGCCAAACAGCTTGTCTTGTGCTGTAGTCCGGCGCTGCCATCGCTCTCCGTCGAGGCGGGCGAACGATCTGGCGAATAAGCAGCTAGAGATCGATAAAGGGCGACTCGCGAGTGGGGTCGCCCTTTTGATTCAATGCTAAAATGAATTTTGAATTTACTGTTTAATCGATGAGGAAATGATGAAACGACTACTCCTGGTCATTATATTTCTTCTGGCTACGTCCCTCGGCGCGGCGGCGCAAAAATCAGACAACTGCACCGCCGGAAACGCCGATTTTTACATGGATAAAGCATCGCAGGCGGTTCAGCGCGAACAGTACGATACCGCGTTAAGCTATTATGACTGCGCAATTGAATTAGATTCAGACCAAACGGCAGCCTACGAACAGCGTGGCTCCATTTATTTTCAGCAAGAAAACTATGCAGCCTCATTAGCCGATTATCAGCGCGTCGTTGATGACAACCCCGATAATTCAGAAGCCGTTTTCCGTGTAGCCTATTCGCTGCAAGAAACCGGCGAATTTCAGGCTGCCGTCGATACTTATACCCGCTATATCGAGCTAGTGCCGAATGATTGGTCAGGCTATAACAACCGCGCCGTCGGCTACATGAGCATGGAGCAAACGGATCTGGCATTGGCTGATTACTCAGAGGCTGTCGAACTGACCGAAACCGATACACTGCCACTGGAAAATCGCGCCAGCATCTACATGGATCGTGAGGAATTTGATCTGGCGCTGGAAGACATCAACCGCGCCCTGGAAATTGATAACAATCCCGATCTTTTTCTGACGCGCGCCGTACTTTTCGAAATCAGCAACCAGGCCGAGCGCGCCTATGCCGATTTCTGGCGCTGGATTGATGCCAACGAGATCGAAAAAATCGAACGTTCGGATTATAAAATCGGCACAACCGTCACGCTGCCCATGGAAGAAGGCCGCGTTTACTATATTCCACTGGCGGGGAAATTCGGACAGGTCTTGAGCATGACGGCTGTCGGCGAGGCCGAAGAAGGCGAATCAATCGATCCGCTGCTGGTGCTTCTCAATGGCGACGGTGATGCTGTAGCCGCCAATGATGATGGCGCGGGCGGGTTGGACTCACTCATCGGTGGTTACGCCATACCCGAAGATGGCAAATATACGCTGGTAGTTAGCCACGCAGGCGGCGGCTTTACGGGAGCGATCAATTTTACGCTGGAAGTTGATCCCGGCCTTGAGGTTGGCGACGATGTGGTCGTTCAAACCACGAAAGACGATTTTCTCAATCTGCGTACCGGCCCTGGGCTGGATTTTGAAATTATCGAGCGGCTGCCAAACGGCGTTTTTGCCACCACGCTTGAAGGCCCGGAGAGCGGCGACGGCTATGTCTGGTGGCGTGTGAGCGCGGCGGGTGACAACGTTGAAGGGTGGATCGTTTTGAGTGCCGATACCGAGCGCACCCTGATCCGACGCTAACCCAAATATGCCAACGCCTCAATATGTCACTCCGATTCGCCAGCGACGGCGGGCCTGGGTTTTTCTACGCAAAATTCGTGCCGCGTGGCGGGATACTCGCGCGCTCTGGCAGCAGTTTTATAAGCCGATTCTGGCGTTCCTGCTGGTGACGCTGGTCGGCGGCTACGTCTATGGCGAAATTTATTATCATCTGCGCGGCGTCTCGATCCCGTTGATTGATCGCCCCTACATGATGCTGCAACTGATGATTCTGGAAACGCCCGAAGATGTGCCGCCGGAGTGGCAGTTGGTCTTGTTCTGGTATCTGCTGCCGCCGATTCTGGTGTTTATCGTCGGCAACGGCGTGGCGGATTTTGTGCGCCTGTTTTTTAATCGGGACGAGCGACGCGATGCCTGGAGGGAAGCGGTGGCCTCAACTTATCATAATCACGTGATCGTTTTTGGCGCGGGGCATGTTGGTACGCGCGTCATCCGCACTCTGGCGGATATGGGCTATGATGTCGTCGTGATCGACAACGAACCAGACGATGGTGTTGAGGATTTGCTGCGCGAACTCGACGTGCCGCTGCTGGTGCTGGACGGGCGCGCATCCAGTACGCTCGAAAAAGCCGGACTGCGCGATGCCGAGGCATTCGTGGCCTGCACAGGAAACGATCAGGTCAACCTGGAAGCGATTATGCGCGCCCGCGACATGAACCCAGACGTGCGCATTGTCGCCCGCGTCTGGGATGACCAGTTCGCGCAGCAGATCACGCGCTTTATGAACGTGCAGGCCGTTTTGAGTTCGTCGGAGCTTTCCGCGCCCGTGTTCGCCGGGTTAGCCGTCGGCGTGGAGATGGCACAAACGCTGCGCATCAATGATGTCGATTACAGCACCGTCCGCCTGACCGTTGCCGCAAAATCATTCCTTGATGGGCAGGCAGTCGGCAAGCTGCAAAAAGAAAATGATATGGACATCGTTCTCCACAGCAGCGGGATAGATGTTCAAGTGCAGCCGTCAAGTGACAATATCGTTCGCGCGGGTGATACGCTTGTCATTTTCGCCCACCATGACCGTGTGCTGGATGTGGTCGCGCGCAACCGTGAAAACAGGCGGCTAACTGGCTAACTGGCTAACTGGCTAAACGGTAGCCAACACCGGGTTCGGTCAAAATAATCTTCGGCAGCGTCGGATCGTCCTCCAGTTTTTGCCGAAGCTGCGCAAAATAAACGCGCAAATAATGCGTTTCGTTGATGTACTCCGGCCCCCAGACTTCTTTCAAAATCTGGCGATGTGTCAGCACCTTGCCTGCATGTTGGATCAGCAGCCGCAGCAGCGCATACTCGGTGGGCGTCAATTTGACAGGCACATCTTTTTTCGTCACCACGCGCCGCGCCATATCCACTTGTACGTCATCAACCGTAAAAATCGATTCTTCGACTTCCGGCTGGTTATGCCGCTGGGCCACCCGCAGCCGCGCCATCAATTCGTCCACGCTGAACGGCTTGGTCAGGTAGTCGTCCGCGCCTGCGTCCAGGGCAGCGACTTTATCGCGGTCAGAATCGCGCACGGACAGAATAATCACGGGCGTTTTTGTCCACTCGCGCAGCCGTTTAAGGACTTCTAGACCGTCTATATCCGGCAGCCCCATATCCAGAATCACCAGATCAGGGCGAAGCTGCGCGGTTTTTACAATCGCATCCTCCCCGTTGTTGGTTTCATGGACATGATAGCCTTTCGCCTCCAGGCTGATCCTGAGAAAGCGCCGAATCTGAATCTCATCATCTACAACCAGGACTTGTGGCCCTTCGCTCACAATGCAGCCTCCTTTACAGGCGGTGGCGTCGAATTAATCGGCAGCCGAATGATAAAACGTGCGCCGCCATCTGGTACATTTTCCGCCGTCAGGCTGCCACCGTGCGCCTCGACCAGCCCACGACAAATCGACAGGCCTAAACCTGTCCCGCCTGTCGCTGTACCCGGAACGCGATAAAACTTTTCAAAAATGCGATCCAGGTCTTCCGGCGGAATACCCTTTCCCGAATCCGTGATCGTGATCGCCAACGATTTTTTATCGATCTCAGCGCGGATTTCGACAGCGGTTGCAGGCGGCGTGTAGTTGCAAATATTGTCCAGCAAATTCACGATGACCTGCTCCATCAAAACAAAATCCATCTGTGCCAGCGGCAAATCCGGCGCATATTGGATGCTTAATGGGCGCTCGGACAGACATTTTTCCAGGCGTTTGACGGCGACTCCGATCACCTCGCCCACATCGCACCAATCGAGCTTGAGTTTCAGCCGTCCGGAGTCCAGACGCGACATATCCAGCAAATTTTCGACCAGCCGGTTCAGCCGCGCCGCCGCGTCCTGAATATCGCGTGTCAGTTCCGCGCGTGCATCACCGTTGCTACTGGTCTGTGCATCGACAAGGCTGCTGGCTGCCCCGGCAATCGTCGCGATTGGCGTCCGCAGTTCGTGCGAAATCGAGTTCAAAAGCGCGGTATAAAGTCGTTCCGATTCGCGCAGCATGGCGGATTGCTCGGCGGCCTCATCCAGCATTTCGCGCTCGATGACCAGAGCGATCTGAGAGGTAAACGTTTCCAGCAGTGCCTCCTGGTCAAATGACAGCCGCTCATTCTGGCGGGTGCGGATGGCGATGATGCCAACGATGCGATTCGGCGTCAGCAGTGGCAAAAATTGAGCGGTTGCCAGCGGCAGGGTGTCGGTAAATCGTCCCGCAGGTTTGCCATTTTCGAAAACCCAGATCGCGACACTGAAATCTTTCTCATCCACTTGCAGGGTGCTGCTGGGGTGCGCCTGCCGCTGCAAACGACCATCCGATTGCAAAATAATGGCGATCTGTGCATCAAATGCGCGCTCGATCTGCGCCACGCCCGTCTTTAAGACATCTTCCATGTTGACCGCCGTCGCCGTTTCATGCGCCATCGTGTAGAGCGCCATTGTACGATCCGCGTTGTAGCGCGCCTGCCGCTCCTGGGTGCGGACTCGTGCCGTCAGATTGCCCGTGAAAATGGCGATCACAAAATACAGGCCGAACAAAATCAAATCCTGCAAGCGCGAAATTTCAAACGTGAAACGCGGCGTGATAAACAGGAAATTCCACGAAATCGCGCTGACCGCTGCTGCCAGAAGCGCTGGGCCGCGCCCGATATAAATGGCGATCAACAGCACCGCGAACAGCTCGGTCAGCGCGACGACCTGATATTCTAAAAACGGGATATGGCTGAATACAAACAGGTCAACAGCGGTAATCACGGCGACGATGAGCACCGCCCAGATGTACTGGCGCATGGATGAATGCTGTACGGTCTGCGGCAGTTGCAGACGCGGCCTTTTTAATTCCGGCTCGTCGCCCGTCACCACGTAAATATCGATCTCGCCGCTGGCACGTATCAGCTTATCGACGAGCGAGCCACCGCGTAAAAACCGACGCCAGCGCGAGCTTTGCGGCTTGCCGACGACGATCTGCGTCACGTTGCGCTGACGTGCCAGCCGGATCAACGTTTCGTCAATATCGTCGCCCGCGCTGATGACAACCTCACTGCCCAGGTTGCGGGCAAGCGCCAGATTTTGCGCTAATCGGTCTTTATCCTCCGCCGAGAGCGTCCGCGACGTTTCGATATACGCCACCAGCCAGGGGGCTTCCAGGTTATAGGCCACGCGGCGCGTCCAGCGGATCAATTTTTCCGAAAATGGACTAGGGCCAATCGCCACCATCAGCCGTTCGCCGGACTTCCAGGGGCCAGCGATGCGCTTGACCTGCATGTAGTCCTGCAATTTATGGTCAACGTGTTCGGCAGTCAGGCGCAAGGCCATCTCGCGCAGCGCGGTCAAATTACCCGTGCGAAAAAAATTATTCGCCGCTGTTTCGACACGATCCGGCACGTAAACCTTGCCCTCCACCAGCCGTTTTCGCAAATCATCCGGCGAGAGGTCAATAAGTTCAATTTCATTCGCCATATCGAGCAGCGAATCCGGCACGGTTTCGTGGACGGTGATGCCTGTAATCTGGCGAACTGCGTCCGCACGGCTCTCAAAATGCTGAACATTGACCGTCGTGTAAACATCAATCCCGGCCTCCAGAAGCTCAACCACGTCCTGGTAGCGCTTCACGTGGCGCGCGCCGGGGGCATTGGTGTGTGCAAGTTCATCCACCAGCACCAGATCGGGCTGGCGCACCAGAATCGCATCGATATCCATTTCTTCCAGCACCGCGCCGCGATATTCCAGTTTTTGGCGGGGAATAATTTCCAACCCTTCGAGCAGCGCTTCGGTTTCGGCGCGCTTATGGGTTTCGACGTAGCCGACCACCACATCGACCCCTTCGGCGCGAAGCTGACGCGCCGCTACCAGCATGGTGTAGGTTTTGCCAACCCCCGCCGCCATCCCAAAAAAAATTTTTAATTTGGCGCGCTGCTGACGAGCCTCGTCTTTCTGGACGACGGCTAAAAGTTCGTCGGGGTCAGGTCGGTAATCATCCATACAATATCCTTTGTAGGGGCATAGCGCGCTGCACCCCTACGCACATTGTAATTCATCTCATGGCAATTTCGGCTATTTTGCCATTCTCATTATCGTCAAAAGCGTGTCAAGTGGGTGTCAGAAAGTGCGGCAGCCCTATCAAGAAAGTGTCAAGAAACGTTGATCTACTTCCCCCAAATTCGGGCGTTGTCGCCAATTTTAAGCCACAAAATCGCCATCCTCGTGTATACTGCAAATAGATAATCTGTTCTAATGAGGAGATGTTATGATCCGGTTGAAACCTGAAGATTGGCGCTGGGCAACCTGGCGCGAATACACCCTGATTTCCCGCCCATCCCCTCGTCCCTTTGACCAGAAAGAGCTGTGCCAGCGCATTCGCGATACCAAACAGCGCTGGAACTGGTGGCACACCGAATTGATCCGCATTCCAGTCAGCATCACGCAGCAGGAAGCGCTTTTCTGGCTGACCACCTTAAGCGAAGCCTATAACGAGAAAAATTATCAGATTTCAGACCCCAAAAAAGTTGCCGACAACCTGGAAGCTATGACCTTTGACGGCGCGGCAGGCTGGGATGATGTCGAGGCGATACTGGCAGGGGCAAATCTTTACAATCTCCCACCTGAAATCATCATCGTGCTGTCAGCGCTGCTCTCGGTTGAGGAATTGACCGAGTATCTTTGCGATACCTATACTCAGACGCCCTACGGGATTCATTTTTATCCCAATCTGATCGAAGGTTTTTATGATTACGTGACGCCGTATTTAACGGCTGAGGAGCGTGAGCAGATTCGGCAGATTTTGCGCCCCGTCCTGGCAAATACCCAGTGGACACCCGGCGGTCATTACGGTTCGCAGCCTGTTTATTATCTGGCGGCAGCCGTCGGCGGTTTTTCGCAAGAACTGGAAGCGATCATCGCGACGCTGACGCCTGTTCCAATGTACGCATCTTATTATCATTTTGGCAGTTTGGAGTGGATTTTTGGGCTGGATGACCCGGCGGTAGTCGAGCGGGAAACACGGCGCATCGGACGGCATCTGTTCCACCCGCGCCACGTCGCGGCCTGGTTAGCCCATACCGGAACTCGCGCGCTCGATTGGATTCAAATCTCGATTGAAAACAGCCCGAATAAGCAGGTCGCCGAAAAATTATTCAAATCGTTGGCGCTGGTGGAAGATGAAGCCGTCGTCCCCATCATGCTCGAATTACAGCGCGGGGGTTCGGTATCGATGGGCGCGGTCAAATGGCTGAACGCCGAGCATCGCGACATCGCTGAACGCGGCGCGGCACAGCTTTTCCTCAACGGTGGCAAAACCAGCCATATCGCCCGCGATTTTTTGCGCACCCTGAAGCAAAAAGGTTATCTGGCTGAATTACAGGCCGTCCACGAGACGCTCAACCCTGCCGAGCATGAAAAATTTAAGTCCGAAATTCTGGATTACGTTGATGACACCCCGCCCGCGCTAACCGCCGAAAACACCCCCGGCTGGCTGAAAGATGGCGTTTCCAGCGTACAAACCGGAGAAAAATTCAAAATGCCTGCGTGGTTGGACATCACCGAACTGCCGCCGATCATCATCGACGGGCATTCGCTGAATGGTGAGCAAGGCGCGGCGCTGCTGACCGCCCTCAGCCGCAGCACCTTTGAAGGCCCGCATCCGTTGGTAAAATCCCTTAAACAGAATGTTTCTGCGCCAGTGCGGGATCGCTTCGTCTGGGGCTTATTTGAGTTATGGCAAAATCGCGGCGCGTCGTCCAAAGAAAAATGGGCGCTCATGTCGATTGGCCTGCTGGGGAGCGATGCGTCAGCCTTGCAACTCGCGCCTTATATCCGCAGATGGCCGGGTGAATCGCAGCATCAGCGCGCCGTTTTAGGCTTAAACTGCCTGCGCGCCATCGGCAGCGACACCGCACTCATGCAGATCAACAGCATCGGTCAGAAAGCGCAGTATAACGCCATCAAACAGGCGGCGCGCAAAGCGATTGACGCGATTGCGGCTGAACGCGGCATGACCAAAGATCAATTGGATGACCGCATTATCCCCGACTGCGGGCTGGATGAAGATGGGCGGCGCGTATTCGATTTTGGGACACGAAAATTTACCTTCGTGCTTGATTCCGACCTCAAGCCGCAGATTCGCGATGAAGTCGGAAAATTGAAATCTGACCTGCCCAAGCCGACGAAAAGCGATGATACGCAGTTATCCGAACAAGCCCTGCTGGAGTGGAAGCTCATCAAAAAGCAGGTGCGCGAGGTCGCCAAGGTGCAGAGCGGGCGTTTAGAACAGGCGCTTTTGAGCAAACGGCGCTGGTCAATGAGCGAGTTTGAAAATTTCATCGTCAATCACCCGCTGATGATCCATATCGCGCGACGGCTGCTGTGGATTGGCTATGGCGATGACGGCAAGGTGAAATTGACGTTCCGCATCACCGACGAAAAAGATTATGCCAATGCCGACGACGACCCGATCACACTGGACGGCGTAGACTGCGTTGGGCTGGCGCACCCACTCCACCTGAGCGCCGACAACATGGCGAAATGGAGTGAAATTTTTGGCGATTACGAAATTATCCCGCCATTCCCGCAGTTGGCGCGCAAAACCTATGCCCTGCTGCCCGAAGAACGCAATGCCTTCGATATTACGCGCTTTGCGGACATCAAAATTCAGGTGCTGGCGATGATGGGCATTACACAAAAGCTTGGCTGGATACGCAGAACGCCGATGGATGGCGGCCTGTTTATGGGCCACACCAAGCCGTTTCATTCCGAAAATGTGACCGCGTTTATCGAATACCCCGGCATTCCCATCGGCTATTATGACGGCTGGGAAGATCAAAAAATTGAGCGCTGCTATTTCTTACGCGGCATCCACACCGAACTCGGCTACCACAGCCCCAAAGCTGAAAAAATCAAATTGAGCGAGATTGACGCGGTGGTGACGAGCGAAGTCCTGCGCGACCTGATCGTGCTAACGTATCGAGGTGAAAAATGATTGAAAATATTCAGCGTCCGGCAGCCGAAGTTTTATATGCCGAAGAACTCGAAAAGCTGCGCGCGGGCGATGCCAATCAGCCCCGGCCTGCGGGCTGGAAACTCACGCCGCAGTCGGTGGTCAAGTTCGTATTAGGCGATGAAAAAGCCAAAATTTCGCCCAAATTTGTCGGCGCACGGAGCGTCATCGAGCGCTGCGTCGTGGCGCTGGCGACCAATCGCGGCCTGCTGCTCATCGGCGAACCCGGCACGGCGAAAAGTTACCTGAGCGAACTCCTGGCGGCAGCGATCAGCGGCGATTCGACGCAGATTATCCAGGGCAGCGCCGGGACAACCGAGGACAACATCAAATACTCGTGGAATTACGCGCTGCTGCTGGCGGAAGGCCCTAGCGAACGCTCCCTCGTCCCCGCGCCGCTGTACAACGGCATGAAAAATGGGCAAATCGTGCGCTTTGAGGAAATCACGCGCTGCCCACTGGAAATTCAGGATACGCTGCTCTCAATCCTCAGTGACCGCGTGATGGCGATCCCCGAACTCCCCGGCGAATTCAGCACCCTTTTCGCGCGCATGGGCTTCAATTTGATCGCCACCGCCAACACCCGTGATCGGGGCGTGAACGAAATGAGCGCGGCGCTCAAACGGCGTTTTAATTTCGAAACGGTGCAGCCGATTGCCGATTTGAATCAGGAGATGGCACTGGTGCAGCGCGAAACCGATAAATTGCTGAAACGTGCGGGCGTCCCGGTCACGCTGCCGCCGGACATGACCGAACTGCTGGTGACGACTTTCCACGAACTGCGGCACGGTCAAACCGCCGATGGTCAGGCGATTTCGACGCTGACAACGGTCATGAGTACCGCCGAAGCTGTCTCGGCAGGCTATGCGGCGGGCATCCACTCCTATTATTACGGCACGGAGCAGGTCACGCCGGAAACGCTGGTGCAGAGCTTGATCGGCTCGACCATCAAAGAGTCGGAAGATGATCTGAAAAAATTGCGCCATTATTTTAATAACGTCGTCAAGGAAAAATCCGGTTCAGCCTGGAAAGCCTACTACGAAGCGCGGCATTTGCTGTAATGGCTAACACGATTCCGCCTGAAATTTATGACCCGACTGCGCGCGTCGTCTTTGTCCCGGTGCGGCATCACAGCCCAGCCTGCGCGCGGGTGGTGCGCCAACTGATTCAGACCATGCGTCCAGTGGCAGTTTTGATCGAAGGGCCGTCGGATTTCAACGCGCAGATCGGCGAATTGGCGCTGCCACACACGCTGCCAATTGCGATCTACAGCTACGTCAAACTGGAAGGCAACCTCCGGCGCGGCGCATTTTATCCGTTTTGCGTCTACTCCCCAGAATGGCAAGCAGTCCAAACCGGACGTGAAATCGGCGCGGAAGTGCGATTTATCGACCTCCCCTGGGCGGCGATGGCTGCGCCCAACGAAGTCGCGCACCGCTATGCCGACGGCGAACTGCGCACCAGCTCCTATATTCCGATGCTGTGCCGCGAACTCGGCGTCGAAAATTTTGACGATGCCTGGGACACGCTGTTCGAGATTGGTGACCTGAGCATCGCCGATTATTTGCAGCGGGGTCACTTTTTTTGCGGCTCGCTGCGCCTGAGCGAACCGCATATCCGCGAAATTGACCTGCGGCGCGAGGCGCACATGGCGGCGATGATCCGCGCGGTGATGGGCGAATTGGAGGGGCGAATTTTAGTCGTCACAGGTGGCTTCCACAGCCTCGGTTTATTCGAGCGGCTTGCCAACGACGATTGCGCCCTGCCGGAAATGCCGCCTGCACCGGAAGAACGCGGAATCGCGCTCACGCCCTATTCGTATGAGCGGCTCGACAGTTTACGCGGCTATGAATCAGGAATGCCGAACCCTGGTTTTTACCAGCATGTGTGGGATTCCGGCACGTATCGCGGCCTGCTGGCGCGGGTGGCGCAGCGTTTGCGCGAAAAAGGCCAGCGGGTGAGCGCAGCCGATTTGATCGCCGTCGAAACCAGCGCACAGGCGCTCGGCATTTTGCGCGGTCATGCCCAGGTCTGGCGGCGTGATCTGATTGACGGCGTCATCAGCGCATTGGTCAAGGATGAACTGGCATTTGACCTGCGCCATCCATTTCTGGAAGCGGTTTTTGAAGTTTTTCGAGGCCATGCGCGCGGGCATCTCGCCGAAGGCACGACGCTGCCGCCGCTGGTCGTTCAGCTTCAACAGCAGCTTGCGGCCTATGGTTTGCAGCCTGAAACCGAAGCGCGCGACATCAAAGTCGATCTTGTCAAACCAGATGACCTGGAACGCAGCCGGATTTTGCATCAGGTTCGCATTTTAGGCTTACCCGGCTACGCGCGCACCAGCGCCAGTGACATCACCGACGAGCGCATCCTCGAAAATTGGCATATCGTCTGGAGCGCAGAATTTGAGGGCGCGTGTATCGAAGCGGCGATTTACGGTGCAACGCTCGACGATGCCGCCCGCGCGCGTTTATTTGAGCAGGCCGCGCAGATTGAGCAGCCGGACGCCTCACAAGCCTCCCAACTTTTGCTGGACGCCGCGCTGATGGGTTTGCCGGAAGCCGCTGCCGAATTTTACAGCCGCCTCTCAACGTTGATCGTGCAGGACGGCAGCTTTTTCACGACCTCAACGGCACTGGCGAATTTGCTCTATCTGTATCGTTTCGACGCCGTGCTGGGGACAATGCGCCACGCTGATGTCGGCGATCTTTTGCGAACGGCTTTCCGGCGCAGTCTGTGGCTGCTGGAAACGCTCGGCACGATTCAAGGCCAGGATAAAGTGCTGCTCGACGGAATCCGTGCGGTGCTGGAAACATTTGAGCGCTGCGCCCCGGTACTGAATATGGAACGTGAAGATTTTATCGACGTATTCCGGCGCGCGGCGGGCGATGTGGAGCAGACCCCGCTCATGCGCGGCGCGGCAACCGGCGCATTGTGGACGCTGGGCGGCGCAAAAATTGACCTGCAAAGTTTCGCCGAGCCAGAGCAGCTTGGCGATTTCTTGACCGGATTATTTTTCCTGGCGCGCGAGGTCATCCAACGCGAAGCGGCACTCATTGGGCAGATTGACAGCACGCTCATGCGCTTTGACGAGGACGGATTTTTAGCGGCGCTGCCCCCGCTGCGGCTGGCATTTTCGTTCTTTTTGCCGCGCGAAAAATATTATCTCCTTCGGACACTGTTCGGGAATGCAGCCGACGCCCTGCCTGCTTTAGAAGTGAATGTCAATCAGGCGGCGCGGGTGTTGGCCTTCGAAAATGCGCTGTACAAGGCGCTGGAAAAATATGGGATTGCGGCGCATGGATGAACAGACAAAACGCAAAATCCGCTGGCGGCTGGTGCTGGGCAAAGATGCCGAAAGTGCCTGTGGCGGCGTTCTGGATGGCGAAGGACAGGCGCGGGATGCAGCGCTGGAATATCTCTACGGGCGCGAGTACGGCGCGGGGCGCAACGTGCGCAGCGATGATCGCTCCGGCGGCATGGAAGACTCGGTTTTGAGCGTACCGGACTGGATTAACAAAGTCCACGAATTATTTCCGCAGCGCACCATCGAACGCCTGGAAAAAGACGCGCTGGAACGCTATCACCTCGAAGAAATGGTGACGAACGCCGATTTACTCAGCCGCGCGCAGCCGAGTCAAACCCTGCTTAAAGCCGTTTTGCGCACCAAGCACCTCATGAATCAGGAAGTTTTGGGGCTGGCGCGTCAGTTGGTGCGCCGCGTGATCGAAGAACTGCTGAAAAAATTGGCGACAGAAATTCGCAACCCCTTCACGGGCGCGCTCAACCGCCAGCAGCGTTCGACCATCAAAATCGCCAAAAATTTCGATCCACAGACGACGATCCGGCGCAACCTCGCCAATTACGACCCGCCGAGCAAGCGCCTGTATATCAAGACGCCCTATTTCAATTCGCGCATCCGGCGGCACGTCGATAAATGGCAGATTATCGTCGTCGTGGACGAGTCCGGCAGCATGATGGACAGCGTGATTCACGCCGCGATTACAGCCTCGATTTTTTGGGGCATCCAGAGCTTGCGGACGCATCTGGTGATTTTTGATACGGCGGTTGTCGATCTGACGCAGGATTGCAGCGATCCGGTGGAAACGCTGATGAAAGTTCAGCTTGGCGGCGGCACGGACATCGGGCAAGCGCTGACGTATGCACAATCGCTGGTCGATAATCCACGCCGGACGATTGTCGTTCTGATTACGGATTTTTATGAGGGCGCGCCGCTGCACAATTTATTTAATGTCACCAAAGCGCTGTGTGACAGCGGTGTGACGCTGATTGGTCTGGCGGCGCTCGATGGGCAGGCGAATCCTTCCTACAATCGCGAAGTCGCCGCGCAGATGGTCAAACTCGGCGCGCATGTGGCCGCGATGACGCCGGGTGAATTGGCCGATTGGGTTGCTCAGAAAGTAAGGTGATATGCGCTCGGAAGGTAAAGTGACATGCGCCCGGATTTATTGAGCCTGACTCCCGACGATCTCGCGACTTTCAGTAATCGCGGCGTGGTGAAGCGCGCCCAGCGTGAACGCGAAGAAGGCAAACTCGACGCGGAAATCAGCGAATCGCCCGACGGCACGGTGATTGTCGTCTGGTCGGAGGGCATCACCTGTACGCTGCCGCATCATGCCACGCTGCCGGAAAGCCAATGCACCTGCCCAGCGACGGGGGTTTGCCGCCATCTGATAAATTCCGTGCTGATTTATCAAGTCTGGTCTGCCGACGATGCCGAATCGCCTGCTGCCACGCCCGAACCCTGGAATCCTGGCGACATCAGTGACGAAATTTTGGCGACACATTACACCAAATCCGTTTTGAATCGCCTGCGCAAACAGTTCGAGGAGGATCACGTTTTTGAACTGGTGCGCGGGGTCAAGCCGTTGGCGCGCATCCATACCCTCTCGTGCAGCGTGCGCTTTCTCGTCACGGGCGACCCGCGTTATACCGCCTGCGACTGCACCGAACCTGCGCCATGCAGCCACGTCGCGCTGGCGGTGTGGGCATTCCGGCTGCTGGATGGCGAAGCAGGGCTGATCGAAACCGGACACGCACATTTTAAGCCCCCGCTGGCGCTATTAGATGAACTTGAAAATGGTTTACATGACCTCTTAGAGTTGGGGTTTGCCGGGGCATCAGCACTGGCGATTGGTCGTCTGCGCCAGCTTGCCGAGCGCTGCCGCGATTCCGGCCTGATCTGGCACGGCGAAATTTTAGACGAGATCGCGCAGGAATATGACCGCTATGCCGCGCAGGATGCCCGATTTTCCGCCCCCCATACTGCCGCACTCGCGGGCGAACTTCTGATTCGGATTCGCGCGGTTCGCAACCCAACGGGCGCTGTCCCCGGCCTGTTCGTGCGAGGCAGCGCCGCCGACACCGCAACTCATATCAGCACCAGCCGCATGATCGGCCTGGGGTGTGCCGTTGAACCCTTGAAGGGCGCGACGCGGCTTTCGGTCTATCTACAGGATACCGAGAATGGGCAAGTCGTCGCTATCCAGCGCGAATTTGAAGCCAAAGGCAGCCAGCAATCCGAAGCCTTCTGGCAGCTTGGGCGCTCCATCCTCATGTCCGATACCACATTTGGCACGTTAGGCGCGCAGCAGCTTCTCGTCAAGGGCGGCAAGCGCACTGCCGAATCGGTGTTTGTGCCGGGGCGCGCAAAAGCCAGCGTGGTCGCCCAGCCGTTGAGTTGGGAAACGCTCCGCGCACCACTTTTAGCTGAAAATTTTGCCGAAATTCGCGCCCGCCGTGCTGCCCAGCCGCCCGTCACCCTCCGCCCGCGCCGAGTCGGGGAAGATTTGCAGGTCTGCGCCGTCAAAAGTGTCGAGAATGCGATTTTCGATCCCTTTAATCAAGCCGTCATCGCGCAGTTGGTCGATCAGGAAAATGGGAAAACCCTACTGATTCATCCCTATACCTCGCGGGGCAGCGAAGGCGTGGATGCGCTCCTGTGGCATTTGCAAAATCGCGCGCTGAAATTTGTGTGCGGGAGTGTGCGGCCTGGGGGTATACTCGCGCCGCTGTCGCTGGTGTTCGAAAACGAGGGCAAGCGGTATCTGGTACAGCCCTGGGTCGAGCGCCGTGAAGCCGAGATGACGGCTCTACCGCCGTCGATGGTCATGGAGGAGCGGCATTCCAGCGATCCGCTGATCTATTATCCGGCGCAGGTGATGGGATTATTGAGCGAAATTTTGCTCAATGGCTTGCAGCGCGCCAGCGGACGCACCGCCGAACAGTGGCAGCGGTTGGCACAGGAAGGTCACGCGCTGGGGTTTGTGCGGCTAGTTGAGCCAATCACTGCCATCGCCGATGTTTTGGCGCAAAAACAGCATCGCTTGGATTGGGAGTGGCGCAGCGCCGCATCGTTGATTCTGGATATGCTGGCGCTGGCTCGGTTCGCGCAGGAAGATTTCACAAGTTAATTGCCAGGATGTCGTAGGGGCGCAATATATTGCGCCCCTACCAATTACCTTGCTAATTCAAATTCTACTGCATCGCCGCGCTAAGCGTGTTACAGGCCAGGCATGTCCCGTTCGGGCGAATGATCGCGTATCCCGCCTGTGGGTCTGCGCCATAAGTCGTGGAATTGACATTCCAGACGATCAGCAAACGGACACGCCCACCCTGACGTGAGAGCACTGTCGCGCGAGACAACCACTCCGCCTGATCCTGTGCCGTCACGTTCGCCGCCCAGCTAAAGCCTGCGGGCAGCGGGCCATATCCCTCTGATGAGAGGTAGCCGAGTTCGGTGAAGCACATCGGTTTGCCGGGGAATACGCTGGCGTACAGGTTCACCATCGATTGATAGTAGCGCGTATAATGACCACTGTTACCACGTGGGTCGCCACTGGTGGCGTCTGGGCTGAGAATACCTTCGTTATAGTGAATTCCCACGCAGTCCATAAAACTCGCCGCGCCGTTGGCTGCCATGCCTCGGATGAAAGCATCATCATCACAGCCATTGCCCGTGCAGCCGCCACCGAAGAAGCCAGTCGGGGCTGGCGCGCCGCTGATGACGAGTACGTTGGCATTTGCGCCTTTGATTGCCTGATAAGCCGCGCTCAACATCTGCGTGTAAGCTTGCGGGCTGATAAGGCCAACAGGCCATTCACGATCAATATTTTGTTCGTTCCAGACTTCGATACCATCGGGACTCAACTGTGCAACCCCGGCGAGGAAGCTGGCAAAATTCTGATAATACTGGGTGGGGTTGGCGCGAATCTGCTCTGGATTACCCTTGATGCCAAGCAAAATTTTGAAACCATTGGAGCGCGCTTCATTGATTGCGCCCTGAGCGATACTGGCTGGGTCGCCCTGATTCCAGGTGATTTGGACTTTTGCCCAGGTCATGCCCGCCTGCCGCATTTGTGCCGCATACTGGAAGCCAAAGACATGTCCGCCCAATTCAAACGTCGTGTTTCCAGGCGGGGGCGGCGTTGGTGGAGTCTGCGTTGGCGGCGTCTGGGTGGGGGGCTGGTTTCCGCAGTTCGATCCACCTGGAATTGTCAATTGTTGACCCGCATAGATCAGATTCGGATTAACAATATTATTGGCAGAGGCAATCGCCTGAATGGTCGTTCCAAAACGTCGGGCGATAATAGACAGCGTATCCCCACGAACAACCGTGTAGGTTGTGCATGTTCCTGGTGAGGATGTTGGAGGCGGCTGACCAGGGGGCTGAGTCGGCGGCGGGGTCGTGCCACCCGTCGGGATAATAAGCACCGACCCGGCATAAATCAAATTGGGATTACGGATGATCGGGTTAGCGGCCTGAATAGCTGCTATCGAGACACCATAGCGCAGCGAAATCCGAAACAGATTTTCACCTGGCTGGACAACATGCTGAACAGTACCGCTCGATTGCGCAAGTACGGCTGTGCCTATCGAAAGCAGCAGCAGCGCGGCGAGGATAGTGATGAAACGGCGCATATAAACTCCTTTGTCGTAAGAAATTAAAATCGCCTCAATTTTTGGATTGCAGGCGCTCAAAGTTCGAAATCAACCTCATAAGCAATTTTTGTGCATGTAACTTTATTAAACGCTACGCAATCGGAATGCGCAACTGCTGCCCCGGATAAAACAGATTGGGGTTGGTAAGGTTATTGGCGTTGCTGATTGCCTGGACAGTTTCCTTTTATTGTATTGAAATTTCTCGATAAGGGAAATCTTTTGCGCAGCCTAACCCCCAACCACCAAGTCTAGCACGACAGTCGCAAACGCGCTCATACCAAAAACAAACTTGTTGAAATTGTGCATATTCATCAATCTTACGCCATCAGAAAGGAGAAAATCAACAATTTTTGTCTATTTTTAACATCTAAAATTGTTGGTTTTTAGTGAAATTTACAGGAAGAAACGTGTGAATGGAAATCTATAATCATTTTAAGGATTTGTATTTGGCTACATTTAACAAATGAGGTGTGCTATGACAGACTTCGTTCCGCCTGCGAACGCCAAAGCGTCGCCAACTGCGATTTTGAAGTGGGCGCGCGAGACTGGTGTAGAAGAACTCGACATACGTTTTACCGACATTCGTGGCATGGTTCAACATTTCAGCCTTCCCATCGGCAGTGTGGACGAGGGATTGTTTGAAGAAGGATTTGGCTTCGACGGTTCAAGCGTGCGCGGTTTCCAGAGCATCGATCAATCTGACCTCATCCTGTTTGCAGATTTAGATACCGCTGTCATCGATCCCTTCTACGCAAAGAAAACACTGGCCTTTTTCTGCGACGTGTATGATCCGATTGAGCGCAAACCCTATGGTCGCGATCCGCGCGGCGTCAGCAAACGCGCCGAAGCGTATCTCAAGACCACAGGCATTGCTGACGTATGTTACTTTGGGCCGGAAGCTGAGTTCTTCATCTTCAGCAATATCCGCTATAACACCACTGAGAATATGAGCTTCTACGAGGTAGACTCCCATGAAGGCTTCTGGAACACCTCCAGTTCCGAGCCTAAATTGTCCTACCTCAACCGCATTAAGGAAGGTTATTTCCCGCTGCCGCCGCTGGACAAAACCCAGGACGTGCGCGCGGAAATGGCTGAAACGATGGTCAAATCCGGCATCGAGATCGAAGTCCATCATCATGAGGTCGGCGGTGGCGGTCAGGCCGAAATCGATATGAAATATGACTCGCTGTTGAAAATGGCTGACAAAGTGCTGCTGTACAAGTACATTGTCAAAAATGTCGCCATGCGCAACAGCCTGATCGCGACCTTCATGCCCAAGCCGCTGTTTGAAGAAAATGGTTCCGGTATGCACTGCCACCAGAGTCTCTGGAAAGATGGCAAGCCGCTTTTCTTCGGCGACGGCTATGCTAACCTGAGCCAACTGGCGCTGTGGTATATCGGCGGCGTCCTCAAACATGCCGATGCGCTCCTGGCCTTCTGCGCGCCGACCACCAACAGCTATCGCCGTCTCGTCCCCGGCTACGAAGCACCCGTGAATCTGGTGTACTCGAACCGTAACCGTTCAGCCGCTATTCGTATTCCGGTGTACAGCAATAATCCAAAATCGAAGCGTATCGAAACCCGCTTCCCCGATCCTGCCGCGAACCCGTACTATGCCCTGCCTGCTTTGATGATGGCTGGCCTGGACGGTATTCAGAACAAGATTGAGCCGGGTGAGCCTTCGGATTTCGACCTGTACGAACACGGCGGCGGCACACGCACCGTCCCTGGCAGCCTGCACGCGGTTCTCGACGCGCTGGCAGCCGACCATGACTTTTTGCTGAAGGGTGACGTTTTCACCAAAGACATCATCGACACCTACATCGAATACAAGCGCGAAAACGAGGCCGATCAGGTCAACATGCGCCCGCACCCGTATGAGTTCCGCCTCTATGTGGATATTTAGTTAGTCCTTAGCGGTTAGCGATTAGCTTTTAGCTCAAAACAAAAGCGGTGTTGGGGATGCCTCAACGCCGCTTTTTAATGATTAATTTATCAGACAGTAAAAGCTGATAGCTGACAAGCTGAGATGCTAACTCCTCGGCTCCGTTCGCGCATATTCCTTTCGCGCGATTTCCGAAACCGTCAGGCCGTGACCGGGGCGATCCGGCGCAATCGCGTAGCCTTCTTTAAACTCAATCGGCTCTTCGACCAGCACATTCCAATCCAAAAATGAGTATTCCAGCCACAGCGCTTCTGGCAGCGCACAGGCCATATGGACGCCGAGTTCACAGAAGGTATTGCCCAACGTCACCGGAATTCCGAGTTCAGACGCCAGCCATCCGGCGCGCATCGTTTCGGTAATGTTGCCGTGAATGTTGAGCATATCGACGGCGCGATGCTCCATCAACTGACGTTTGCCGTGTGCGTCGAGATATTCGCCGCTGTTGATGTGCATAAACGGCACTTCCTGGCACACCATCGCCAGCCCTTCAAAATCATCGCGCAGGATGGGGTCTTCGATCCACAAAATATTCGTAAAACCGGCGTCATGATAGGCGTGCAGCCGCCGAATGGCTTCTTTGGGCGACCAGGCTTCATTGGCATCCACCATGAACGTCGCGCCTTCGCCAACGGCCTCCAAAATCGCCCCCAGCCGTTCAATATCCCAATTTAAGTCGGGGTGTCCCACCTTAATTTTGAAGGCTGAAAAACCCTTGATTGCCGCTGCCGCAAAAAAATTGCAAACTTCGTCCGTCGTCAGATGATAATCAAGGCCGCTGGCATAGGCCGGGACGCGATTTCTCGTGCCGCCCAGCACTTTATACAGCGGCATATTCAGTTCTTTGCCCTGCAAGTCCCAGCAGGCCTGGTTGATAGCCTCGGCGAACATGCTCCTGCCGATATTGCCGCCGCGCGGACGGCTGACGCGGTTGGCATAGGAAAACGGATTCTGACCGATGACAGACGGTGCGACTTCACGCTCAAAAACGCGGTTCAGTTCGACCAGCGGCGGCAAAGGCTGAAACAGCGCACCAAAAAATCCCAACCCCACCAGCCCGGTATTTGTCGTCAATTCCAGCGTGGCATAATGATTCCACTCGCTGCGCACCTGCGAATCACCCACTACGCGCGAACGTGGATACTCATAGCGGGTGATACGATAACGTTCAATCGTCGTTGACAAAATAATTCCCCTTTTTGGTAAAAAAATTCAAAGATGATTTCCGTCGGGGCGCAGCGCGCTGCGCCTCTACAAGTGTGTTTTGTTCAATCAAAATCCGTCGGCAAATGAGGATTGCGGTAATGCTCGAAAAAACGCAAAATTTGGGGCTGCGTGATCCGCCCTAGTGACAAATCCTGCGGCAGTTGATCCTCACGAAAAAATGTCGCCTCCCCCGTTTCGCGAAAAGATGCGCTTTCCTCGGCGGCATGAGCGTCCTCTGGCATATCCCCAGTCAGTTCACATTGGATGATGACCTTGTAGGCATGAAAAACCGATGGCGGGTGATGGCGATTGCGGTCATAGAGCGCCAGCAGCTTGACCGCGCGCGTCCGATAACCAGATTCTTCGTAAACCTCGCGAACCGTCGCCTCGGCAGCCGATTCGTTGATGTCTGCCCACCCTCCGGGCAGCGTCCAGCGTCCAGCGTCCAGATTCTCGCGCACCATCAAAATCGCGTTATCTCGAAAAACGACACCCCGCACGTCAATTTTGGGTGTGGCATGACCATCCTCTGCCGTAAACATGCCCTTCACTTTTTCGATCTCGGCATCGGTGTAGGCCGCCATCATCTCGGCGGCGATCTGTCGCACAGCCTCGTAGCGCTCCCGATCAAAAATATGCGGTTCGTAGTTCAGTCCGGTCTGCGCAAGTGCCTGTAAGCGCTGCGCCCAATCAAGCCATTTTGGTTGCATTTTTAGCTCTCGATGTCTCAGCCTGTCAGCGGTCAGCCTATCAGCATTTCAGCATTTCAGCATTTCAGATTTTTAGTGATGAGTAATGAGCCGAAAGTGATGAGTCAAAGACAAAAGCTAAAATGTGCTTTTCGGTACTCAACCCGAAATCTCAGCATGGCATTTCACGCATCACTCAGTCCTCAGTCCTGACATGCTTCATTTTACACCACCCCCGCCGCGCGATAGGCTGCAATGGTATCATCGTCCAGCTTGAGGCGGTCACAGAGAATTTCATTCGTATGCTGACCCAACATGGGCGGCTGCAACACCACCTGAGCGGGCGTCGCCGAAAACTGCATCGGCGGGCCAATAAAGTTCTCGTGAACGAGCTTACGTGCTTGGACGTGGGGATCATTCAAAATCGTCGGAATATCGTTGATCGGTGCAGCGGGGATTCCTAATTTGAGCAGATCATCCACCCAGGCATTGGCGGGGCGCTGCTCAAATATTGTCTGCAAAATTGGAATCAAGGTTTCACGATTGGCGACACGTGCCGGATTCGCGGCATAACGTGGATCATCTCGTAAATCCGGGCGTTCCAGCAGCGCGCAAAGCTGCCCAAATTGACGATCATTGCCCACCGCCAGCACAAATTCGCCATCGGCAGCGCGAAAAGTCTGATATGGCACGATATTCGGATGTTGATTAGCGAAGCGCGGCGGCGGCTGACCAGAAACGAGATAATTACTGGCGACATTGACCAGTGACGCAACCTGGCTGTCGAGCAGCGCAATATCAATTTGTTGACCTTCGCCCGTGCGTTGGCTGTGATGCAGTGCTGCCAGAATCGATGACAGTGCGAATAAACCCGTCACCACATCCGAAATTGCGACGCCGACCTTGTAGGATTCGCCTTCCACCGGGCCAGTAATCGACATCAAGCCGCTCATGGCCTGAATTGCGTAATCATAGCCGGGTAGATCACGGTAGGGGCCAGTTTGCCCGAATCCGGTGATGCTGCAATAGACCAGCGCCGGGTTGATGGCCTGCAAATCGGCATAACTCAGGCCAAAGCGTGCCATTTCCCCAGGTTTAAAATTTTCGATGACGATGTGGCTGTCAGCGGCAAGCTGTCGCGCGATGCTTTGACCCGCTTCCGTTTTGAGATTCAAAGTCAGACTGCGCTTATTACGGTTGACGCTTAAAAAATAGGCACTGAGCGCTTTTTTGTCCCAGGGCGGCCCCCACTGGCGAGTCTCATCCCCACTCGACGGATTCTCAAGTTTGATGACCTCCGCGCCCATATCCCCAAGCAGCATGGTGCAGAATGGCCCTGCCAGTACGCGCGTAAAATCCAGTACGCGAATCCCTGATAACGCTTGATTCATGGATGACTCCAAGATAGTTATAACGCGGAGATTATAACCTATTGAGCGGGCCAGAAGTCGCTTATGGGCATGAAGGCATTTCAACCGATTCGCCTGTGGGACAAGCGTTACTGGGCCATGTCGTCGGCGATACGATTGATGTCGAAGTGCCGGATGGCAAAGTGTGCTATACCATTCGCAAAGTCGAGCCGATGGAAAGTTTGTAGGGGCGCAAGCGCGCTGCGCCCCTACGGAGAATATCAATTTTTTAACGAATACTCGGATCGCTGATCCACACGTCCGGCGAGGTCAGCGTCGTCCCCTCGATCAGCAGATTCGACGAGTAACCATAGGGAAACTCGTAGACGTTCAGGCCGTTGGGTGACTGTGAGAGAACGGGTTTTGCCGCGCCAACCGCATTATCAAACACGCGGATGACGGGTTCGCAGGTGATCTGCGCAGGTTCGGCACAAATTTCGAGCGATACCTGCGCCGTGCGCGTCTGCGGGTTATCGAGCAGGTAGGTGACGCGAATATTGTTCCACGATACCTGTACCTTGTCGCTGATTTCTTCCTGGCTTGGCGGCGCAACAGGCGTAGTCTGGTTCAGCAGCAGCGCCAGCGCACCCGAACCTGTCGGCGTCGGCGTCGGGCCAGGGCCATTGCACCAGCTTGCATCGCAGAACGTCAGCGGCGCAACGCCTTCCAGCGTCGGCAAATTATCAAAAATATCAATCGGCAGCGATGTCCAACGCTGATCGATGTAAACCGCGAAATCATCACCGCTGACGAACATCATCGTAGAAGCGGCAAAATTGCGATACCAGGCACGGAATTTCGTCCCTGGCGGCATAATGCCCATGTACTGTGTCGCGTTTACGTCCAGGTAGGTAAAGGCCGAATCCGCCTCTGCTAGGAACTGGCTTCTTTCTTCCTGCACGACCTCATCCACAAACGGCGGATTTTCGACTAACAAATTGGCGGCGTTACCGGCTTCCTGGCAAAAATTATCGACAGGGATGGTTTCGATTGCAAAACCATAATTGACTTGTGTCAGAAAAACCAGGTCTTGGGTCAGCGGTTCGCAGCGCTCCAGCGGATTGACGCCCTGCCAGCCGCGCGGCCTCAGGCTGTCCCCCATCGCCTGGTCAGCCAGCAGTTCCAGGTCATGGCGTAAATTGCGATACGAGATAAAGGGTGACGTGGTGACAACACCAATCCAGTTCAGCGGACGCTGATCGCCACCTAATAATTGGCTGGCGAGATTTTCCAGATCGAGAAAGTTATCCCCAATAAGCGATGGCGATTCGCGGTCTTTATTGCCAACCCAGTTAACCGGGCGGTTATTCAGCCCCAGTTTTTCATCGGCGAGGCGTTCCAGATCGCCGCGTACCGCCAGGGTCAAATCTTTAAGCTGCTCAAGATCGCTGGTAAAAACACCTTGATTCAGGAAGGCGTCCTCGATGTCGTTCATGACTGTCGCGCAATAATCCAGCGCGGATTCGGGCGTCTGAATGCGGATGTCGTAAAAGGTGCTCAACACCGTCACCAGATTTTGCAGGTCACGGTCACAGCGCAGCAGGCCAGATGCCCCAATCCATTCGGGCGGACGGCTGCGGCTGCCAAAAAACTCCTCAGCAGATAATTCGAGGTCGTGACGAATATTGCGTTCTAGAACTGCCGCGTTTACACTGGTCGCCCCCAGCCACTCCGCCGGACGAATGCCTTCGCCAAACACGGCGTTGGCAAGCTGCTCGTTGTCAAACCACAAATCTGAGACAAATTTAGGCGAAAGCGGGTCGCCGTTCCCTGTCCACGATGCAGGGCGTTGATCTTCACCCAACACGGCAGTCGCCAGCGTTTCCAGATCAACGCGGGTATCCAACGCCAGCGGATTCGTCTGCTGGGATGGCACAGCCCAAACCGACCCGCCGATCACGAGTAAAATAAGCGCCAATAAAAATAATGGATACCGTCTCATCGCCAGCCCCTTTTGCATAGTTCTCAGATTTAATTATACCCAGGCGGGTTATAAACAAAAGTGGGCTGAGAGTCCTGCCATTTAAGAGAGGGAGATTAGTGTCAATATAGGGGCGCACAGATGTCGCCCCTACGAAATTACCCAAATTTTGAGGTTAACTCTGCGTTTCACACAGCGGCTCAACGCGATACTGCTCACGTTCCGCGCAGGAAAGCTCCGGCACGTAGCGATTGTCACGCGCCCAGGTGATGAGTTCGTCCAGCGTTCGCGCCATATCCCAGGTGCGCGCCGTGTTATCTTCCGCACCGCTCAGGATAAAACGACCATCCGGGCTGAACATGACACTCAAAACCCAGTTCGTATGACCGTCAAATTCGCGTATTTCGCTGCCCGTTGCCACCTCCCACAGGCGGATCGTCAAATCTGCCGAGCCTGTGAGCGCCATTTTGCCGTCCGGACTAAAAGCTGCGCCAAAAACCGCACGGCTGTGACCAACAAGCTGACGAAGTTCACGCCCAGTTTCGACATCCCACAAACGAGCCGTTGTGTCCCAGGCTGTCGAGAGCAGCATTTTGCCATCCGGGCTGAAGGTGACATTGGTCACACGGTTAGTATGCCCGGATAGGGTTCGTATTTCAGCGCCCGTCGCGGCATCCCACAGGCGCACACTGTTATCGTCGGCGGCAGAAGCAACCAAACTGCCATCGGGGCTGAAAACGGCGTTATTAACGGCGGCAGTATGGCCTTCGAAGCGGCGGATTTCGTTGCCTGTCGCCACATCCCACTGGATAATCTCGCCTTTGATGCAGGCATTCGTCGCGCTGAATTCGCCACAGCCTGCCGAAATCGCCGATGCGCCGTCCGGGCTGAAGTTTACGCTCAAAACGCGATTGGTATGCCCATCAAAGCCGACACGCCCTTCACCTGTTTCAACATCCCATAAGCGAATCGTGCCGTCCCAACTGGCTGAGGCAATCGTTTTTCCGTCGGGGCTGAAGGCGACCATATTGACGGTATTGGTATGGCCTTCAAAAACGCGCACTTCTTCGCCGGTCTGCAAATCCCACAGCCGCACACTCGTATCAGCGGTGCGGTTGGTCGGCAGGCTGATCGGGCCAGCGCCCGTCGCCGCGTAACGACCATCCGGGCTGATGACCGCGCTCCAGACCCAATCCTGATGCCCGGTCAGTGCATCTATCTGCGCGCGGCTGCGCAAATCCCAAAGCCATACGCTGGGATCGACAACGGCATCCGCCTGCGGGTTGGGAATATTGTTGCCAATATTGCCTGTGCCGACCAGCACATATTCATCATTCAAGCCAAAGGACGCGCTCAAAATGCGGTCATGATGCCCATCAAAACGCTCAAGTTCGACCCCAGTGTTCACATCCCAGATACGCAGGCTGCGATCCCACGAGCCGGATAATATTTTCTGACCGTCGGCGCTAAAGGCCACTTCGCTGATGATGTCGGTATGACCATAGAAGCGGCGTTCAATTTCGCCCGTCGCAATATCCCAATATTGCAGCGTACCGCCGTCCGTCGAGTTCCACGTCCCCGAAAGCACGTGATTGCCATCCGGGCTGAAGGCAACCGCACGCACAAAGCCGGAACGTGGCTCAAAACGCTGCACTTCCTCGCCTGTTTCCAGATTCCACACACGTACCGTTCGATCCTGATCTTCGACAGGCAGACCAGAAGCAGCCGTTTTATCAGCAGACCCCGTGACCACAAATTCTCCATCGGGGCTGAAGGCGGCTTTGAGAATCGCCCCAGGCGACTCGATATTTTGAACTTCTCTGCCGTTGCTGACATTCCACAGGCGAATCGTTCGATCCATCGATGCACTGAGAATCTGACTTTCATCAGGGCTGAAAGCGACGCTGTTGACAATATCCGTATGGCCTTCAAAACGTCGGATCGATTCACCTGTTTCCAGATTCCAGAGAATCACCGCGCCGTCGAACATGCCCGTAATGCCTCTGGTGCTGTCGCGGTTGATGGCAACACTGTTGGCGACGCCGCCCAGATCAAACGAAACGGGTGATTCTGAGCCGTCGAGCAGATTCCAGAAGCGCATCGTGCCGTCCGCCGACACTGATAGGCCAGATTGATCATTGGAAGCCACACTTAAAACCGAACCCGTATGCCCTTCCAGCCGGAAGCGCGCGCCAGGGCCATAGGCCGTTTGCGCCAGGGTTTGCTGAATATCGGCAGCAGGTGGCTGATAGACGTTGCTGGCCTCAATCGCCAACGCCAGCGCCAAACTGGGATTATGTTCGCTTAAAAGATTGCGAGAATTGGCTGCCAGCGCCAGACTGCGCGCTTCGTTGGCGCTGCGTTCGGCATTGGCGGCATTTTCTTCGGCAGCTTGACGATTTTCTTCAGCAATCGCGGCATTCGCCTCAGCTTCTAAGCGATTCGCTTCGGCAACCGATTGCGCTGTCGCGGCGGCATTGGCGCTGCGTTCAGCATTGGCAGCATTTTCTTCAGCTTCCAGGCGATTCGCTTCCGCGACGGATTGAGCTGTTGCGGCTGTATTGGCATTATTTTCTGCGTTGATTCGTTCTTCCTGCGCGATCTGGCTCTGAGTAAAAGCCAAACCCGCTAACCCCACCGCGATTAAGGCTGCAACCGTCATCACGGCGACCAGCAGACGCAGCCGATTGCGCGAACGACGTTCCAATGCTTGTTCACGTGCCTGCCGTTCAGTTTCCTGCGCTTCCATCGCCTCGCGTTCGGCAATACTGTTGCGCAAATATTCGGCTTCTTCAGCACTCAGGCCAAGATTCGACCTCGCCTGCCATTCCTCAAACTGTGTCAGGCGCGTACCAGACGCCAGATAGCTGCGGTCTTTGCGCGATCTCAGCCATTCACCCGCAGCGGCTTCTAAGCGTCGCTGCATTAAGAGGTCTTCTCGCCCGTCTTCCAGCCATTCTTTAAGCTGTCCCCATTCACGGATCAGCGCCTCATGCGCGACTTCTATCGTTGGTTCGCGCGTTTGCGGGTCATGGTCAAAGGTCAATAGGCGCGATTTTCCAAAGTATTCGATGACTTTTTCCATCGCGGCGGGGTCGTTGCCAATTGAGTTTAATTCGGTATGCATGGCACGACGGCGGGTGTTATCCGTGCCGCCTTCGCCCAGAGTCACAAGCCGCAGGAAAAGCTGCCGCGCCACTTCCTGGCTTTTAGCGTCGAGTTCATTGTAAATTTCGTCCGCGCGCCGTGCCAACGCGCCCAATGCACCGCCCAGTTTATGATAAGCGGCGAGAGTCATCACGCGCCCGGAACGGCGATCAAATAATTCGGTCAGTGCATATTGCAGCAGCGGCAAAGCTCCCGGCTGGGTGCTGACATCGCCAATAATTTGCTGCACAAGACCCGGCTCAGGCAAAACCCCGACTCGTTCTGCGGGGCCAGCAATTGCCATTTCCAATTCTTCCGGCGTCATCGGCAGGACGACTTCGGTATGGCGGCGTACTAAATCGCCAAAAGCCGGATAGAGCAGGGGTTGATCGTAAAAATCGGCGCGCAGCGTGACAATCACGCGAAGATGGCAGTGCGGATCGGTCACAGCGGTGACAATGCTGTTCAGAAAATGGGTGATTTCCGCCTTGTCCTGCCCCAGCGTAAAGACTTCTTCGAACTGGTCGATAAACAGGAACAATTCGCTGCGGTTATCCATCAAAACGCGCTTGGTCGCCCGCACCAATCCGCGCTCATCCTCTTTAAGCTGTTCGAGCAGGCTTGGCGGGGGATTAACCGCGATTCGCAGCAGCGCAGCTTCCAATTCTTCCAACGGATGCGCTCCCGGCAGCATTTCGACCACGAACCAGCGTTCCGAACCTGGCAGCGTACCGCGACGCATCCGGGGAATCATGCCCGCCTGGACAACGCTCGATTTACCGCTGCCGCTAGGGCCGATAACCGCCAGAAAGCGTTCATCATCCTGCTGGCGTATTTTGTCCAGCAAATGATTAATCAACGCGTCACGACCAAAGAAATTTGCCGAATCCGCTTCCTCAAACGCCTGCAAGCCTTTATAGGGGTTATCAACATCCAGTTCTTCTAACAGAAGGGTGCGATCCAGCGCCATTTCGCGGGTCGAGGTGATATTGATTTTCGCATCCGATCCAACGCCAGCGCCAGCCATCACCACACGCCGGAAAGCCGCCGCTAAAGAGGGCGCATCGGGGTAACGGTCTGCGGGGTCTTTGGCTGTTGCCCGCTGAATCACTTCATCAACGCCAGGAGGCACATCTTCGCGAACATCCTGCACCAGCGGCAGCGCCTCTTGAAGATGCTTAATCAACAGCGCTGTGACGCCCGCCTCTGGAAACGGATGCTGCCCTGTCAACACCTCATAAAGTACGACGCCTAAACTGTAAATATCCGACTGCGGCGTAACGGTTTCGGATTTCACCTGTTCTGGCGAAAGATAAGCTGGTGAGCCGACGACCATATCCGCCTGGGTCACATTGCTGGCTTCATTGCCAAGTTCTTTGGCAATACCGAAATCGGTCAAGTAAGCGTTACCTTCCTCGTCCAGCAAAATATTGTCGGGTTTAATGTCACGATGTACCACACCTTGACGATGGGCAACCGCCAGTGCTCCAGCAATATGGTCGAGCATTTTGCTGGCGGCTTCCAAGGGCATCTGGTTGCCCTTGATGCTGGCCCGCAGGCTGCCTCCACGCAAAAATCGCATGACCAGATATGCGCCTTCTGCGTCACGCCAGTAATCATAAAGCGGGATGATGTGGGGATGTTCCAGCCGCGCGATTACCTGGGCTTCCACTTCAAAACGGCGAATAAAATCAGGATGATTGGCGTACTGTGGGAGGATAATTTTGATAGCAACTTCACGCCCGACCAGCGGTTGGTGGGCGCGATAAACAGCGCCAAAGCCACCTGCGCCAATCGTCTCACGCAGTTCGTAGCCTTTGATACGCTGTCCAACGAGGTTTTCCATAGATTTTGCTCACGGAGATGTGTGATAACACCTCACTAATGTTACGCTATCCCTCCAAGATAAACAAGCAAATCAAACAATCTTGAACGGTAAGCGTTCGGCAGTTTCTTTCAGACTATAACAAAAAACTTGCAAGGGGCGTAAAGAAAATGAGACAGCCCGGAAAAACCGGGCCGTCTGTTCTTGCTAGTAGCGGGTGGGAGGGAACCCCTAAACAGGGATCGCACTCTCACGAAGAGAGGTGAACGAGGTTAGAGGTGAACCTCCACCATACTGTTCTTCAATTGACCACCTCCTTCTACTCATTGGACGATATGTTAAATATAACATTTTTGGGTTAAGAAGTAAATTACGAAATATCAAAATTGGATATAAAAGTTCTTTTCTGACCCCTTACAACCCGTTAACAGGTGAAATTCTGACGAAAATAGGCCGCTCAAATCCCCACCTACATTCTTCCGATACTTTTTTGACATTTCTCATATAATTTCAGGTTATATTATGATAAGACTATGAAGGGGAGAGTTTTAAAATAAGAACACTATGGACCTGAAAAAATACACGAACAAAGCGCAGGAAGCCGTGTTGGGAGCGCATTCCCTTGCCGCAGAATTCGGACATCCCTCATTAGAGCCGCTTCATCTTCTGATCGCGCTCATGCAGCAGCAGGATGGTGTTGCGCCGGAAGTGATCGCCAAAATCGGCGCGCGTCCGGCAGCACTCTTAAGCGAACTTGAAGGCATCTTAGAAGGAAAGCCGCGCGTTTCCGGCAGCAACGCCGACATCACCCTCAGCCGCCCCGCGCAGCAGGTTTTCTCGCGCGCGGAGCGTGAAGCCGCGAAAATGCGCGATGAATATGTCGGCACTGAACACCTCTTGCTGGCGATCACCGACGAAAATTCGATGAAAGGCATTTTGGAGCGCAACGGCGTCACCTACGACGCCATTTTGAAAGCGCTGACGACCATTCGCGGCGGACAGCGCATCACCAGCCAAGACCCCGAAGGCACCTATCAGAGCCTCGAAAAATATGGACGCGATCTGACCGCCCTCGCGCGGCAGGGCAAGCTCGATCCCGTCATTGGACGCGATGAAGAAATTCGCCGTGTCGTCCAGGTACTCAGCCGCCGCAGTAAAAATAATCCGGTGCTGATTGGCGAGGCGGGCGTCGGTAAAACAGCGATTGTCGAAGGACTCAGCCAGCGCATTGTCAATGGTGACGTGCCGGAAGGTCTGCGCAACAAGCGCATTATCGCTCTGGATATGGGATCGCTGGTGGCGGGCGCAAAATATCGCGGTGAATTTGAGGAACGCTTGAAAGCCGTCCTCAAAGAAGTTTCCGACACCAGCGGTCAGATTATTTTGTTTCTGGATGAGCTGCACACCATCGTCGGCGCGGGCGCGGCAGAAGGCGCAATGGACGCCAGCAACATGCTCAAGCCGATGCTGGCGCGCGGTGAACTCCACTGTATCGGCGCGACCACGCTGGACGAATATCGCAAACATATCGAAAAAGATGCAGCGCTGGAACGGCGTTTCCAGCCCGTTTTTGTCGAAGAACCGAGCGTCGAGGACACCATCAGCATTTTGCGCGGCCTGAAAGAGCGCTACGAAGTGCATCACGGCGTCCGCATTCAGGACAGCGCCGTTATCGCTGCCGCTACACTCAGCCACCGCTATTTGCCGGATCGCCAACTGCCGGACAAAGCGATTGACCTGATTGACGAAGCTGCCGCACATCTGAAAATGCAGATCGACTCGAAACCCGCTGCGTTGGATGCTGTCGAGCGCCATATCATGCAGCTTGAGATCGAACGCGAAGCCTTAAAAAAGGAACGCGATAGAGCTTCTCAGCACCGTCTCGACACGCTGGAGGTCGAACTGGCGGATTTGCGCGAAGAATTGAACGCATTGGCGGCGCGCTGGCAGACCGAAAAATCGGCTATTCAGGGCATTCGAGACATCAAAACAAAAATCGATGAAGCAAAAATTCAGCTTGAACAGGCCGAACGCCGCTCTGACCTGGAAGGTGCTGCCCGTTTACGCTACGGGGCGCTGCCGGATTTGAATCGTCAGTTGGGAGAAAGCGAAGCACGCCTGCGTGAGTTGCAAGCCAACAGCACCATGCTCAAGGAAGAAGTGGACGCCGACGAAATCGCCGAAGTCGTTTCGCGCTGGACGGGCGTTCCGGTTTCGCGCCTGCTCGAAGGCGAGATCGAAAAATTGCTCAAAATGGAGGATCGCCTGCACGAACGGGTGATCGGCCAGGATGATGCGGTACGCGCGGTATCCGCCGCCGTCCGCCGCAGCCGAGCCGGTTTGCAAGACCCGAATCGTCCGGTGGGGACGTTCCTGTTCCTCGGCCCGACGGGTGTGGGTAAAACCGAGTTGGCGCGTTCATTGGCGGAATTTTTATTCGACGATCAGGATGCGATGGTGCGTATCGACATGAGCGAATACAGCGAACGCCATACCGTCGCTCGTTTGATCGGCGCGCCACCAGGATATGTCGGCTATGAGGAAGGCGGGCAGTTGACCGAAGCAATACGCCGCCGCCCCTACAGCGTCGTGCTGTTTGACGAAGTGGAAAAGGCCAATCCTGAAGTTTTCAACATTTTCTTGCAGGTCTTTGACGATGGTCGCTTGACCGATGGACAGGGGCGCACCGTCAATTTCACCAATACCGTGATTATCATGACCAGCAACGTCGGCAGCCAGATCATCAAACAGATGGGGCCGGATGTCGATAAAAAAGCGCTGCGCGAGGCCGTGATGTTAGAACTCGACAACGTGTTCCGCCCTGAATTTTTGAACCGCCTGGACGACATCATCATGTTCCACGCGCTGGGGCAGAATGAGATCGCGCGCATCGTGAATATCCAACTGCAACGGCTCGAAAAACGGCTGGCGGAACGGCGAATCACGCTGCAACTGACCGCCAAAGCGCGGACGTATCTGGCGGAACGCGGCTTTGATCCGGTTTACGGCGCGCGCCCACTGAAACGTGCTATTCAGCGCGAACTGCAAGACCCGCTGGCGATGCACATCCTCCAAGGCCAGGTACAGGATGGTAACCACATCGTCGTGGATGTGAATCTGGACAATGACGGGCTGATATTCAGCACCATCACCCAGAACGAAACCGCTTAAATATCATCGTAAATGAATAAAACGGGTTAGCAGTGACGCTAATCCGTTTTTGTTTTACATATTTTGCTTCCGTCGCGCTTTTGCATATTTCACTTTGGTGACAGGAATATCTTCGTTGTAACACGTCTACACGAGGGTATTGCGCTACAATTAAAAAATCGATCAGGAAAGAGGATTATGATTAACGCAGCGCGAAAGTGGTTACGATCTCCCGAATTTGAAGATGAAGACAAAACCCGCATTGCCAGCCTGCTGAACATCATTCTCCTGTTTGGCATGGGTATCAATATCATTGATGCAGCCACCGTATTGTTATTGAATTCCCGTCCTGCTACCACCCTTTCAATCAATATCACCACTTTTGTGATGCTTGGCAGTTTTCTTTATTTCGCGCGTCAAGGGCATGTTGCTTTGACCAGCCTAGCCGCCTGCATCACCTTCTGGGTCGGGATCGCGGTAGGCATGTGGAACATGGGCGGTGTCCTCAACCCTATTTTTGGCGGCTATATTGTTGTCATCCTGATTGCGGGGCTGCTGCTCGGCGGGCGCGCCGCCACCATCTTTGCCATTGTGAGCGCGATTGCGGGGCTTTTGTCGTATAATCTTGATCCCTCAGTCGATCAATATCTGCCAAACCCAACGGCAGTAGCAACGATGCTGGGTATGGAATTTTTTATCGGCGCTTTTCTTCTTTATCTGGCTGATCGCAGCATTAAGCAGGCTTTCGAGCGGGCGCGGCGGGATGAAACCGCGCTCAAGGAAATTAACCATAACCTGGGGCGTGAAATCACGGAGCGGCAGCAAATCGAAAATGCCCTGCGAGAAAGCGAAGAACGCTATCGCCAGCTTCTCGAAATGTCGCCCATCGCCATCCAGGTCATTGATCCGGCTACACAGATGATGTATGCCAATCCTGCGGGGCTGAAACTGATCGGCGCAACCAGCATGGACGATCTAAAATCTGTTTCGCTTATGGATTTGATGACGCCGGAATTTTCCAAAACCATTGGCTTGACAGTCGAGCGGGTTATCAAAGATAAATCGAACGCTTCGGCGGAATATGCCATGCAGCGGCTTGATCGCTCTGTCATTGATGTTGAACTGGGCTTAATCCCGATCACCTACCAGGGAGAAGCGGCACTACTGAGCGTCGTTGCAGATATTACAGAGCGTAAACGCGCCCATGAGGAACGAATCCGTGCGGAGAGACTGCGCGTCGAGTTGGAGAAGGAAGGCAGGCTGCTCTCATTAAAGGGCAATTTTATCGGTCTCGTTTCTCATGAGTTTCGAACACCGTTAAGCATCATCCAATCGTCCAAGGATTTGCTCGAACGCTATCACAGCCGCCTGACTGAAGAACAGCGCGTTGAGTATCTGCATAAGATCGAAATGCAGGTCAAGACGATGGTTGGGATGCTGGACGACATCATCACGCTCAACAAGGCCAATTCAGGCATGTTGGAATTTCAGCCCGAACCCATCCCATTAAGTTCGTTTTGCAATAGCGTGTTTGAAGATTTCAAAAAGTCAGTCAATGGATTGCGCGAATGGAACTTTGTTATCGCCAATACGTGCAGCCAGCTTTACCAGATTGATACCAAGCTCTGGCGGCGCGTTCTCTGGAATTTGATGTCCAATGCGGTTAAATTTTCGCCGGAAAACACGGTCATCAATGTTGAAATCAATTGTAACGATGAGCAAGCAACCTTCAAAATCAGCGACAAAGGCATGGGCATCCCTGCGGACGAGATTGAAAAAATCTATGAGCCATTTTACCGCTGCAAAAATGTTCAGGGGACACGTGGTATGGGGCTTGGGCTGACCATTGCTAAAACTGCTGTCGAGCTTCATGGCGGGACGATCACCTGCCACAGCCAGGAAAAGACAGGCACCACCTTTGAGGTTCAACTGCCGCGTGTGCTATCGGGGAAATCAATAAATTCAGGCGGAATCGATAAAGTCAGATAATGTTTCGGTTCGGGATGGTGGAAAATATACCCCGCGTGATGGGCTTCCAGCGCCCTTATTTTCAGGACAACCGTATCGTTGGAGTGCCGCGCGCCAACAGTCTGCGCCCAGTCAGGATCGAGCGAGAGATGCACAAATTGGCGCTTCTGCGAGGTTAGCCCCTGCTGACGAATTGAGTCGAGCGCTTCCTGTGTCGTGCCATGATAGAGATATTCCGGCGGCGTCACGGGCGGATAGGTGATCGTTCGCACGGCGCTGTGACCATAGCGCGCCCGGATGCGCCCATCGACAATTTCGAATCGCGCTTTGCCGTCGTCGCTTTTTTGGGTGATTTTGAGCAGATCATCGCGGCTGTACTGCGCACCAAAGCGTTTTTCGACCTGCGACCAGGCCGCTTCTATATCGGTGAAGCCTTCTGAATCGAGCGTCAAGCCAAAATCGGCGGCACGGTGGCGCAGCATCAGCGAGAGAAATTTCGAGAGTTTCGTCAGGTTAGACATCGATAATCCGTCCTTCCGCTGCCCGCAGCAGCCGATCCTGAATCGTGATGCCCAACCCTGCCGAATCGAATCCGCGCACGAGAATCACATCGACACTCATTTCATCTAATGTGCGCAGTCCCGCGAATAAATTATGACCGACATTTTCGAGATTATTTTTCGAACCGAGCGGCAGAATTTGCGCGCCGAGGGAGTCAAAAAATTGGTGTTCTTCATCCAGCACCATAATGCCAACCTTTTTGCCTTCGGCGATGCGTTCGCGCGCGGTTTGTTGCATCCGTGCGGTCACAGCGTCGAAATCGCCAGCAAAGAGCAGAAGTTCGGCATTGGGCGAGTAATGTTTCAGGAGCATCCCCGGCGAAAGCGGCGCGGCTTCGGCGTCGTCCATCGCAATCACGTGATGCTGAAGTTCAACAGTCGGGATAATTTCGCGCAATTTTTCGAGCGTCACTCCACCAGGACGGAGGATAGTCGGCTTGTCGCCTGTTAGATCAAGCACCGTCGATTCAAGACCGATGCGCGTTGGCCCGCCGTCGAGGATGATGTCCACGCGCCCATCCAGATCAGCCAGGACATGCTGCGCAGTTGTCGCGCTGGGGCGGGTAAAAAGATTCGCGCTGGGGGCGGCAATAGGCACACCCGCCGCATCAATGAGCGCCAACGCCACCGGATGCGCGGGCATACGCACGGCAATGGTATCGCGTCCAGCCGAAATATTCGGCGGAATATGCACATGGCGCTTAAAGACCATCGTCAGCGGCCCAGGCCAGAACACCGCAGCCAATTGATGAGCGGTGTCTGATATTTCCATCGCGACCCGTTCAGCCTGCTCTAGCGTGGCGACATGCACAATCAGCGGGTTATTCGACGGACGACCTTTGGCGGTGTAAATCCGATTCACGGCCTCTGCGTCCAGCGCGTTCGCTCCCAGACCGTAAACGGTTTCCGTAGGAAAAGCAACCAACCTGCCAGACCGCAGACAGTCGGCTGCAATTTGAATAATGGCTGGGTCGGGCTTTTCGGCGCTGATGCGGTAGAGCCGCGTTAAAGAAGTCATAAGCGCAAATCTTTCACAAAAAATTCAGGCTAGATTGGAAATAACAAACCAGCGTACCAGAAGTATCGTTTGTAAAAAGTATTATAATCAAACCATAACGAGGGTGATACAACAACAAATGAGCTGCTATGACTGATTCGACAACAACCAATTATCCCGACATTTTAGGATATATCACGGGTGGGGAACGCTGCAATATCAATGTGGTGCAGTTGGCGCTGACGGTACGTCCGCGTGTGGTGCGCGCCGGACGCCCCTTTGAAACAATCCTGCTGGTACAGAACGCTTCGGATGTCGATGTCGATGTCACCGCCTCGCTGACGCTGCCCGAATTAGACGCCAAGAAGCAAAAAGGTCGCTTCCTCTCGAAAAAGAATCGCCTGCTCGTCGGCGTTCGTCCCGCCGAGGTAGGCTATGTCGTTCTGCCTATGTCCTGTTTGCCGGATACGGCTGTCAGCGACAGTTACAAAATCGAAATGGAGATCAACGTCAAGCCGCTCAAGAAGCCATCGCGCATTCGAATAGCAGAAGGCGGCGGTGATGTGGTGCTGGATTACCTGCGCGACGAGCCGCGCGCAAAAGTGGAAGAATTGAAAAAGCTGGTTTTCTCCACGTCCAAACGCTTTGGGCTGCGCGATGTTTTGGAAGCATCTTTTAGCGTCATGCCTGGAAAAATCGGTCAAATGGTCGATTTTCAGCCGGGTTGGGTCAACCTGTGGCACGTGACCGATTATGTCGATGAGCGGCTGGTGCTGGAAAAATATGGCGCGCTGCTCACCAATTCGATTTTGCCGCGCCTGAAAAAAGCCTTCGTATTGGACGCCTTGATTGAAACCACACGGCGTCGTTTTGCCGATGCAGGTTACCCGCTGAAACCCCTGGAAAGCCTGTACATCGCCAAACTGCTGACGCTGATTTTGGAAATGGCTGAGCCGATGGAGGAAACCTACGATTATTTGGGCTATCCCGTTTTCAATATTGCCGCGACGGTCAAAAATGGGTTTGCCCCTGGCGGCGGGCCGCGCTTCCCGCATTGGTGCAACAGTTTGTTGGAGATCATCGCCCAGGACGAAAAGAAAGCCAACAACGATCTGGTTCAGATTGTTACCGAAACGTTGTATGACGATCTCCTGCGCGATGCCATACCCTATGCGTTCAAAATGATTAAAGCGATTACCGGCGAAGAACTGGGAACCGACGCCGAAATCCTTGATTTCGCCAATCATACGATTGAGTTTCTGGGCGAAAAATCCGGTATGGATTTCACACACGTATATATGCCACTGGTCATTGGTGGGATCATTACCTATGACCGGGTGGTTTCAGATGTAGAAGAAATGAGCGATTCGCTGCGGGGAATGCACGATGTCTTGAGCGAACGTGAATCGGAAGTGGATGAAAACAACGATCTGGTATACATGATAACCAAACAGATGGTCAACCGTTCGTTACAGAGATTCGGATTCCAAATATGAACAACAGCCTCAAATTTGAACCCCTCTACCCGGACGTGCTGGGTGCGATCACAGGTGGCACCCGCATCAATATGGATCAATTGCAGGTCGCACTCGGTATTTTTCCGCAAAGAACTTACCTCAACCAACCCGTAGAAATGATCTTGATTCTACAAAATATGGTTGACGAAGCCATGCAGGTCAAAGTCGGCGTCCAACTGCCAGCCGAGGATAAAAAAGGCAATCCGGTGGTTATGGATACGCCGCGCAAAACCCTCTCGCTCAGTTTGCGCCCTGGCGAAGTCGGCGTCCTGCGCACCCCCATCGTCCCCCGCCCGCCGACGGCACCAGGGACAAAATTTCCAGTTCGCGTGGCGGTGCGCTTTCGTACTGCCAAACCGGGCAAAGCGATCCGCCCTCCTGCTGGCGGTGCGCCGCCGTCTATCCTGAGTGTTTCGTCCTTCAAACTCCAGGTGCTTCGCGATGTCCCCTTCTCAGCCCACACCTGGAATCAATCCGCCGACATCATCACGACTTATTTTGACATCGCCCCCAAGATCATGCCCGATCTCAACATGGAGTTGAAGCCGCAGTACGAGTCGCTCTGGACTCACGAAGATATGGCTGAGGAACGCGAACTGGTCAAATCAAAAGTTGAAGATGCGCGCCGCGTTGCCAATGGTTTGACCCGCAGCAGCGTTTATCTGCCATTTCTTGCCGCTGTTGAGGAGCGCTTCGCCAACCATGATCTGCCGCTCCACCCCGGCGAGGCCAAAGCTATCGCCAAAATGATGACTTACACGCTGGATGAGGGCATGGAGCTTGAGCCTGGTTTTAACTTTGAGGACAGCCGCTGGTTTCTGACTTTGTGTCAGGTGCTGGCGCATGACGAAAGCGTTGAAGATTGGGATAAAGGCACGTTAGCTGTTCGCTATTTGTTCGAGGCTGCGCTGTTTGATTCAATCCTGCTCGGATTCGGGGTTATCCAGCCCAAAATAGCCGAAAATCTGGGGAATGAAGCGGAAAAAATCAGCTACGCGAACCGGATTCTGGCCTGGTATGCGGGGCAGGGGCAGGCTGATCTCAGCTATGCTTATCTCCCGCTGGTAATGGGGGGGATCGTCATCAACCAGTTTGCGACGGTCAAATCGGAAAATCCCTGGATCATGCTGGAGGAGCTTCAGGAAGCGCTAAAGGGTCGTTCCAAGCTGTTCACAGGTGAGGCGATTACGATTTTTAAGCTCACAAAAAATCTGCTGGCAAGCGCGGAAGATTCACTCCGGCGTTCACGCATCCCTCGTCCATGAGTTCTTGCCCGATATTGATGCTTTACCAACGCAATTTATACAGAGCGTGTGTTAAAGTAGACAGATTCACAATGCAAGAATCGACTTTCCCCCCGAAATTGAGGTTGAGTTCGCGGGTATACGGAAGTCAAACTCCGGTACAATATGGAAAATCTGCCATGCCACTCACCCCAGGCGTCACTTATGCGATCAGTGAGGAACAGTAACTATTATGATGCGGTTTGAACGTTTCACCGAACGCGCGCAGGATGCTGCCGCAAGAGCTTACGAAATTTTGCAGCGCTACGGTCATAATCAGGTCGATACCGAACATATCTTCCTGGCGCTGTTGGAACAACCGGACGGGGTTATCCCCCAAATTCTCGAACGTATGAATGTCGATGTCAACGTGATTCGCACCCGCCTCGACGAAATTTTGAAAGCCAGCCCGAAAGCGGCGATCTATGGCGGCGGCACAGGACAGGTTTTTATCACGCCGCGCGTCAAACGAATCATTGATCTGGCGAATGAAGAAGCCAACCGCCTGCGCGACGAGTATATTTCGACAGAGCACATTTTCCTGGCGATCATCAGCGAACGCAACACGGCTGTTGCCAAGATTATGTCCGACAACAATATCACCCGTGAGCGCGTTTACGACACGATCAAGGAAGTGCGTGGTGGTCAGCGCGTCACCGATCCACAGTCGGAAAGCCGCTACCGCACACTGGAAAAATACAGCCGTGACCTCACCCGCATGGCTGCGGAAGGCAAGCTCGATCCGGTGATCGGACGTGATGCCGAAATTTTGCGCGTGATCCAGATTTTGAGCCGTCGCACCAAGAATAATCCGGTGCTGATCGGCGAGGCAGGCGTCGGTAAAACCGCCATTGTCGAAGGTCTGGCGCAAAAAATCACCTCTAGCGATGTGCCAGAAATTTTGCAGGGCAAAACCGTTGTCAGCCTCGATCTGGGTGGGATGCTGGCGGGCAGCCGTTTTCGCGGCGAATTTGAGGAGCGCCTGAAAGCCGTTATCGAAGAAATTCAGCGATCCGAAGGCGACATTATCCTGTTCATCGATGAACTGCATCAGGTGGTCGGTGCGGGTGCTGCCCAGGGTGCGCTGGACGCAGGCAACATGATGAAACCGGCCCTCGCGCGCGGCGAACTTCATGCCATTGGCGCGACGACACTGGACGAATATCGCCAGTTTATCGAGAAAGATGGCGCGCTGGATCGACGTTTCGCCCCGGTCTATGTCGAAGAACCGAGTGTCGAGGACACCATCGAAATGCTGTACGGTCTGCGTGATCGCTATGAGGCGCATCACAAAGTCACCATCTCCGATGAAGCCATTGTCGCAGCCGCGCGGTTGGCGCAGCGCTATGTGACGGATCGTAAGCTGCCGGATAAAGCCATTGATTTGCTGGACGAAGCGGCTGCCAAGCTGCGCGTCGCGCTTTATTCAATGCCCCCCGAACTTAAAGAAATGAAGGACGGAATCGGACGGCTGGCTGCCGACGAAGAAGCCGCAGGACTGGCGCGTGAATACGAGCGCGCTGCCGAATACAAGATGCGCCGTCTGCAAATGGAAGAAGATTTTGAGCGCGAACGCTATATCTGGCAGCAGGAGCATACGCTGGATGAAGTGGTGGACAGTGAAGATATTGCTTCGGTTGTCGCGCAGTGGACAGGCATTCCGGTCAACCAGATGTTGGAAACCGAGAGCGAAAAACTCCTGCGCATGGAAGAAACGCTCCACAACCGCGTCATCGGTCAGGATGCCGCTGTTTCTGCCATCGCCGACGCGATTCGCCGTTCACGCAGCGGCCTCAAAGACCCCAAGCGTCCGATTGGTTCGTTCATATTCCTGGGCGCAAGCGGTGTCGGAAAAACCGAACTGGCGAAATCGCTGGCGGAGTTTATGTTCGACGACGAAGAAGCGCTCGTTCGAATCGACATGAGCGAATATCGCGAACAGCACAATGTCAGCCGCCTGTTTGGTGCGCCTCCCGGCTATGTGGGTTATGAGGAAGGTGGTCAGCTCACCGAAGCGGTACGCCGCCGTCCCTACCGTGTCATCCTGTTTGACGAAATTGAAAAAGCGCACCCGGATGTCTGGAACGCGCTGCTGCAAATTCTTGAAGATGGGCGTTTGACCGATGGACAAGGGCGCGTGGTCGATTTCCGCAATTCGGTCATCATCATGACCAGCAACCTGGGAACAGAGTTCGCCAAAAAAGGCGGCGCACTGGGCTTTATCCAGGCCACCGATCCGCAGGCCGTCGCCGATCATCAAAAGATCGAAAAGGCCATGCGCGATACTTTCCGGCCCGAATTTTTGAACCGTATCGACGAGATTATCATCTTCTCGCCGCTGTCGCTGAAAGATGTTGAGCGCATTGTCGATTTGCAGATGAAGGGTATCGCCGAACGCTTGCAGGATGCGGGCATCAACGTCCATCTGACCGAACCTGCACGCCGTTGGCTGGCAGAAAAAGGTTATGACCCGCAGTTTGGTGCGCGTCCCCTGCGCCGTTCGTTACAGCGCTATGTCGAAAATCCGCTCAGCATCCAGTTGCTCAAGGGTGATTTCCGCCCCGGCGATCTGGTCATGATCGATGAAATGGGTGGTCAGCTTATCTTTGAGCGCCACGCCGATGCCACCACCGATTACCTGCAAATCAACCAGGATAATCTGCTGGATACCGACGTTCATTAATCGCGCTTTTACGGGTTGGGATATTGCTGTGTGTTTATCCCAACCCGCATTTTAAACTTCCAACATTGCCCCTCAAACCCGCATTTCATTTTCAACAATTTTCTTGAGGTTCTGCAAACCTTCTTGCAGGTCTTTGAGATTGCGCTCCTCAATCAGCAGACGGTTCACCAACTGACCAATCACCGACCCAGGCAGGCTGTAATCGACGCGAATGGTAAGCTTAGTCGCGCTGTTTTCAGGCAAAAAGTCAAATTCGAAACGGCTGTCAATACCGCTGATCGTTTTGACCACAAGGCGCTGATTTTCGACCAGTTCCAGCACTTCATGTTCACCTCGGATGCTGACATTCATCATGTTATAAACATAATGGGCGATTGAACCCACAGCCGTTGGAGGAGGGGTAACGCGCTCTTGCAGCTCGATTGGAGGCCACCATTCCGCCATGCGTTCCGGTTGATGAGCGATCAGCCCAAATACGGCCTGAGTCGGCGCTTGAATCAGAATCGATTGCTCAACAAACGGCATGATCGTATCCCCCTGTACTCAAACAATTTTGAAAATTATAGTCCAAAAAAGCATAAAATCGTTGTAAAAAACCTCGCATAATAAAACACCCCGCCAGCCTGACGGGGTGCAAAATTACAAAATTGGATTGTTTATCAATCGCCGCCAGCAATCGGTTGTTCGCCGCTGGGCAGCTTTTTGGCATTAGGCGGTGACAGAATGCTGATCTCCTCACCGTCACGAATCACCATCGGATCAGGCGTAAACAGGCCATACTGATCGAAGAACGCGCGCACATCGTCCGCCAGAAGTTCTTCTTTTTCGAGCAGCAGTTCGACCAGCGCGTGAACGATTTCCTTGTGATCCCGAAGTGCCTGACGTGTCTCTAACAGCACTTTCTGGTAAGCTTCCTCAATGCCTTTCGATTGTTCCGCGGTCAGGCCGTTGAAACGTCCCGTCAGGATGTCGAAGCTGTTGCGCATCGCGCCACCCAGCGTCCCCAACATACCCGCCATCGCCATACTGGTGAGGATATTCTGGACACTCACAAAATCGCCACCGACGGCTAATGTCTGGTTTTGCAAACCGCAAAATTCAATTTCAGCCGCCTTCCCTGCAAGCGAGACACGAACGCGGTTCAGATATTCATCGCGGGTTCGCAATCCCAGATAGGATTCATTGGCCGGGTAATGGGAGACATGACCGAAAGCTGCCCCCTGACGAATAATCGTGATACGCGCGATACGATGGTTGGGCATAAACAGGCGTACTGCTACGGCATGTCCCGCCTCATGATAGGCCAGACGTTGTTTCGATTCGAGAGAAATGTGCTTGAGCGGCGCACGTAAGCCCATTTCATGTTCAGGCTGTGCCAGCCGGAAATCGGCATAGGTCATGTAGCGCCGACCCGCGAACAACGCATAGCGCAGGCTTTCGTTCAACACATATTTGATGTCGGCTGGCGAATAACCTGAAGTCTCAGTTGCCAAAACGGCTGGATCCATCGAGGCATCATGCGCCATCCGGGTCAGATAATATTCAAAAATTTCGCGGCGGCCTTCCATATCGGGTACATCAACACGGACTTTTTTGTCAAATCGTCCGGGGCGCAGCAGAGCGGGGTCAAGCGCACTGATACGGTTGGTCGCGCCGATCACAAGAAGACGTTTTTCCGGCTTGGGCGCTTTGCGACGCAAAATCCGCTTATAGAACCAGGTACGCCAGCGCATCTGCCAGCTATTTTCCTGGCTGAAGCCGTCCATTTCGTTCAACATGGTATTCAGCAGCCCCATGCCGCCGCTCATGCCGCCAAACATACCCCCCGTTCCATCCTGCCCGCCGCTGTCACCGACACGGCTGACACCACCCCGTGAGCCAACCGAATCGATTTCATCCATGAAGATGATCGCGGCACCATATTCCTTCGCCGCGCGGCGCGCTTTACGAAACAGACCTTTCACCTTCATCTGGCTTGTTCCCATGAACATGCCCTGAAGTGTGGATGTATCGACATAGAAAAATGGCACCCCGGCTTCGGTGCTGATCGCTTTTGCCAGCCAGGTTTTTCCAGTACCGGGAGGGCCTTCAAGCAGTAAACCATTGAGCGGCTCACCACCCGCACGCTCGAAGGGTTTCACGCCGCGCAGCAGCATGACGACTTGCTGCGCCTGTTCCAACAGTTCCGGCTGACCGCGATAATCGTCAAAACTTACGCCCTCTGAACCGGGCATAATGGTGTACATGCGCGTGCGTGCCAGGAAGCCGTATAACACGAAAAACTGGAAAATCATAAACAGGGCTGCGAAGCCGAGTTGAAGCACCAAAGGCATGGCGCTGATTACTAATGCCATGACGCTGGGGATCATCAAGGCAGTTAAAATAATCGCCGCCAGAATAAGCCAGATACGCCATTGGCGCAGGAAACGCAGAATCCGATTTGGCAGACGGTTGCGCTCATCAACGAGCGTTTCTTCACTTTCCCAATCCCAGACGCCTGTCGGGTCTATAAGGGAGCTATCAGGCATTTTTTTCAGGGACATCAGTTGGCCTCCGGCAAAGTCGGCTGTTCATTTTTACGATAAGGCTCGATATTGATTTTCGGCGTGAACAAACCATACTGGTCAAAGAAGGCCTCAACTTCGTCAGCCAGCATTTCATCCTTGTCCATTAACTGAGCGATGAGCGCTTCACCCATCTCGCGGTACGCCCGCAGTGCTGTACGAACTTCATCCAGCGACATGAGGAAGGTTTCTTCCATCATCTGGTCAATTTCCTTGCGTTCCGGCCCAGCGACGCCTAACGGCCCAAACATGCCCGTCGATGCCATCATTTGCAATCGCGCGCGAATTGAGGCGAAATCGCCACCGACACCCAGTGTTTGCGACTCATCACCACAGAATTCCATTTCACCTGCTTTGCCAGCCACCGATACGCGCAGGCCGTTCATCAACTGCTCATAGGTGGTGATATATTCATATTCTTCGCTGGCAGGCTGATAACTGACATGCCCCAACGCACCGCCCTGGCGAATAATCGTGATTCGCGAGATACGATACTGCGGTGTATAGAGACGCACGGCAATCGCATGTCCGGCTTCGTGGGCAGCAAGGCGACGTTTGGCATCTTTGGTGAGGTTTTTAATCGGCGAACGCAGACCCATTTCGTGTTCTGGCTGTGCCAAACGAAAATCGCGATAGGTCATGTAGGTGCGGCCATCAAACAAGCCGTAGCGCAGCGCTTCGTTGAGAACATATTTAATATCAGCCGGGGTATAAAAATGCGTCTCGGCGGCTAGAATGAGCGGATCCATGCTCTCGTCGTGCGCCATTTTTGAGAGGTAATACTCAAAAATTTCGCGCCGCCCTTCCATATCCGGTGCATCCACGCGAACTTTTTTATCGAAACGTCCAGGACGCAGCAGCGCGGGGTCTAGTGCGCTGATACGATTGGTCGCGCCAATGGTCAACACACGCTTCTCTGGCTTCGGCGGCTTGCGGCGTAAAATGGTCTGATAAAACCAGCGCTTCTGACGTGCCCACCAGCCATGTTCCTGGCTAAAACCATCCATCTCGACCAGCATGGTACTTAAAATCATGCTGCCACCGCCGCCCATCCCACCAAACATCATGGGTAAACGTTCCGAACGGGATAAATGGCCTTCTTCAAAGCTCTCTCGCTTGCCCGTGACACCGCCGCGTGACCCCACCGCGTCGATTTCGTCCATGAAAATGACGGCAGCGCCATAATCTTTGGCAGCACGGCGCGCCTTGCCATACAACCGTCCGACGATCAGCGGCGAGATACCAAAAAACATCGATTGCAGCGACGAAGCATCAATGAAAAAGAAAGGCACCCCAGCTTCGGTGCTGATCGCCTTCGCCAGCCAGGTTTTTCCCGTTCCTGGCGGGCCTTCGAGCAGGAGACCGTTCAGCGGTTCACCGCCAGCCTGCTCAAATACTTTGACGCCGCGCAGCAGTTTTACAATTTGCTTGGCCTGTTCCAGAAGCTCCGGCTGACCGCGATAATCCGAAAAGCCAACCCCTTCTTGCCCAGGCCAGATCGTATACATACGTGGACGCGAGAGCCACCAGAACAGAATCACAAACTGAAATACGATGTACATTCCTGCAAACGCCAGCCGGAAAGCATAGGGGATGACCGCTAAAACTCCGCTCATGACATTAGCATCTAACAGGGCGATCATCACCAGAGCAAAAATCACCACGCGCCGGACTGTGAAAAAGCGCAGCAGGCGATAGCGTAATTTTTTGCGGCGGTCAACCAGCGTTTCCTCATCTTCCCAAGCGAAGCGGCGGCGTTCTATCACCGGCTTATTGTTTTTAGGGTCGAGCGTTGTCAAGCTCATAATCGGCTTCCTTCACGTCTCTGTTAACAATACACGTCTGTTTTAATTCGAAGCGGTTGTGGTTGCGGCGTTTAGCATAAACAAGGGATGATTGGGCTGTCCCTGATAAAGCTGCGTTTGCTCTGGGCTTTCGTAGGACATCGTGCCATTAGCGATCAGATCGAGGAAATCGCTTAAAGTACGCGGCCCAGAGAGATAGCGAATCGCATCGGCGCGCTCAATCTGAGAATTAAGGAGAATAAAGCCGACAAAGCTCATGCCGCCATTATCGAGTGTGGAAATCGCCTGTGGGGCAATAAAGGTGATGCGCAGGGCGCTGAGATTCTGGCTTTCAGCCATCGTTCCCTGCCAGGTCAATTCCATCGCGCGCTGAATCGCGGTATAAAGGCTAATCAGCCCTTCCTGAGTCTGACCATTGGCATCACTGGGAGGACGGAACAATAAGTTCGTGACAAAAGCATCATCTTCTTCGTCACGGCGGATTTCAATAATATCCACATTACCGCTGGCAGATTCGATGCGATCTGCTGCCAGAATAAGTGAGGAATCGGTAGCGCCTGTTTTATCCGCCATGATCAGATCAGATTGGGCTACCACCTGATCGCCACCGGTAATCGCTGCCGGGTCTTCGCCGTTCAAAACCCGCAGCCCCGGAAACACACTGCAACCCGCCGATAGTAAAACCACCAACGCCAAAAACCTCAAGACCTTCATAGTACATACTTCCTCAGTAAAACGAACAATTGGGAGGCCGGTTGCAAATAAAGATTAATGTGCGCACATTCATGTATATGTCCATTTTAACGGATTTACGTCTATTCGGACATAAACGGATGTAAAAACTCAGGGAATCTTAACAATTTCCCACTTACTTGTAATCCTTGATAGATATTACTCGCAAGCGGGTTGTGAGGTTTGAACAAACTGGATTAAGATAGCCTTGTTTTTCACGATGGCGGAACTCTTCTATGCGGCGAATCACACTCAACCTATTGGGTATGCTGGTCTTAACAGGTATGGTCAGCAGTCAAAATTTAGCGCCCTGCGGCGAACGTCCCACCTATTTGAGCAATCCCTGGGTGGATGGTACGCGCTTTTGCCTCGAAACCGTTATCCACGACGAGCGCGCGGGCGAATTGGCATTCACAGCGCTGGCGGCTGCACCGGATGGCACACTTTACACCGCGCGTCCCCTGCAAGGCCAAATTCTGGCGATCACCGACAGCGATGGCGATGGACTGCCGGATTCGAGCGACATTATTGCCGAAAATTTGACGCTGCCGAACGGATTAGTTTATTACGACGGCGCGCTTTATATCTCCGGCGGCGCGCACATTTACAAATTTGCGGATGAAAAAATTGAGATTCTGGTGGACGATGTGCCTTCGGGCGGCGGATTCTGGACAGGCGGATTGGCGATTGGTGCTGACGAGCGGCTGTACGTGGCGACGGGTGCGCCCTGCGATGCCTGCCAGCCGGACGACCCTACACGCGGCGCGATTTTGAGCTATGCGCTCGATGGCAGTGATCGGCAAATTGTCGCCGAAGGGCTGCGGCAGCCTGTCGGATTGGCATTTCGCGACGGCGCGCTGTGGACAGTCGATTCGGCGCGCGATGGGTTGTTCGCTTCGCCCAATCTGGACGAACTTAACCGCGTGACGCCGGGGGCAAATTTTGGTTGGCCTTACTGTATCGGCGAAAATCAGCCCGATTTATTTCCTGGCGAATTTGACTGCGCTGATGCGACCTCCCCGGCGATGACTTTCCCGACAGCCAGCCATCCCACAGTGTTAGCGGCTTACACGGGCGATGCGCTGCCGGCATTAGAAGGAAGGCTGCTGGTCGTGCTGTACGGCTCGTATAATCACGTTGATCTGCGCGGGTATGCGATTGCGGCGATAAAATTTGACGATGCCGGAAATCCAGCAGGCTACGACATCATTATCCCGCAGGAGAGCGATACCGATTCGTTTGTCGGCTACACTCTGAAGGAAATGAATTATCGCACCAGCGGATTCTGGTCGCGCCGCCCGCTGGGGATCGCCATCAGCCGCGAGGGGTGGCTGTATGTGAGCGTCGGTGGTGGGCAGATTTGGGCGCTGCGTCCGCGCTGAGTAAATGCGAAAAACTCAACGCAGAGGGCGCAATCCCACAGGGAGGCTTCGCACAGAAGCAAAGAGCGCAGAGCAAATTAAAAAACTCTGTGTTCTCAGCGCCTCAGCGGTTCAATTTTCTTCTTCATCTTCACCGCTGAATTCATCCGGCGGGTTGATCTCGACTTCCGGCATCGGCTCGTATTTCGACTCATCGAACGGCGGCATGTCCGGGTACGGCGCGCCGAGGGCATCGAGATGTTCTCGCGCAGCTTTCAAACCCCACCAGTAGGCATAACACGTCTGACCGTCCGCCGAGATGCCGTCGCACCACGCTTTTTGGTAGGCTTCGATAGCTGCTTTAATCGCTGCCTGCGTGTTGCCTGCGTCGTGCTCAATCTGCGCCAACACATTCAGCGCATCGGCGTGGAAAAGCGGGTACGGCCCTCGCTCGGCAGCCTCCCATACATCATTCAGCAGTTCACGTGCCTTGTCCGGTTCGCCACGCCGTCGCGCCAATTCTGCCAACGCGACCAGCGCAGGGAGTTCTTCTTGAACATAATTTACTGCTCGTGCGCGATTCAAAGCGTGATAAAGGCGTTCATCTGCTGTCTCAAAATCGCTCAGGCTGAGCGCCGCCGCACCTTGCAACCGCGCCGCCTCAATAAAATCCGTTTCGTAACGTGCATTATGCGCTAGATCCCATGCTCGGCTAGCCAATAGGCGTGTGGCGGCAGCATCATTGCGCCACAGCGCCGCCTGCGCGAGATAAGCGTTGACCACACCTTCGGATTGAATTCCATTTTGCGCAATAAACATTCGCAGAGAGCGTCGCAGGGCAATTTCAGCATCATCCTGTAACGGTGAAGCGTGATTCACCGCCACGCCTCTCGCCGCAAGTGTCAACCCTAACACAAACAAGCTACACGCCTCATCAAATTGACTTTCCTGTTCGCGATCGATGACCAATGCTCTAAGCACACTTATCTCAGCTTCCCGCAATGTTCCAGACAGGTGCAGCGCAATCGATAGGTTGCCCAGGCCGACACTTACATTTCCCTGGTTATTTATTGTACCAGATAGTTTGACTGCCAATTTGAACGGAGCTACGGCCCGACCTGGTTGTCCGTCAACTTGATAAGTCAGTGCTAGTGCATTGAGCGTGCGGGCTTTATCATTATCCATATTCAAACGTGGCAGTTGGTCAACCCCATCTGGGAACAGCATTTCTAAGAGTTCGATACGCTGACGGCTAGCGCTCAGGCGATATAATGTAACGTTGCCCAAACGTTCATAAAAAAAGATTTCAGCAGCATCATAGCGCTCCAGACCGACCAGGGTATTATAAAGTTCAATCGCTGGGGTGAGATCGTCCAAGCTTTCGACCCGTGTGTAATCGTCCGCAAATTTATCCGGTATCGCCTCGAAATGTGCATGCAGCGTCGTGTATACGCCCTGTTTGCTTGTGCCATCCAGCGCGCTCCACACTACCCCGCGCACCACCGGGTGCAGATCATATCGATTGGCGCGTGTATCCCACCCGATCAAACCGCGATCTTCAAGTTCGGTCAGCACGGCATCGAGTGCTTGTTCGTTAGGGCAGGGTTTGAGGCTATCGCCCACCAACAATGCGACCAACGTCTCATAGTCCGCAGGTGCGCGGAAGGCCGCAATCGTATGCAGCGCTTGCTTGGCGATTGGATTTAACTCACGCAAGGCATATTCTAGGACATGGGTTTTTGTCTGCATGACGGAAAGCTGCTTGAATGGGTCAAACTGCGGATTCGCTTTGCGCCACGCATCGAAATCCCCCGGCGCACGGCGATAACGTGCCACTTCGCCCGCCAACGCACGGATCAACAGCGGATAATTTTCAAACGTCTGAAACATGGGCAGCAAAGCATCACGTGAGCCGCTCACCCCCATTCCACGCCACAATTCCAGTGCGTCGTCGTCCGCCAGCCCACGTAGAAAAATGGCGGAACTGCCAGCGATGGGATTGCCTGTGACCATCTGCAAATCAGCAGGGTACAGCCGCGTGCTGACCAGGATGCGTGATGCCTTCACCTGCGCCAACTTGCGCAAAAAATTTCCAGCGCGCGGGTCGGCGGTCTTGCGCAGCCGGAACTCGCCCACGAACGACTGTGCCGCGCTTTCAGGAAGACCATATGCGCCTGCGACGTAATTCGCTGTCTGTTTATCATAATCGTCATCGGACAGATGCGCCGCGTCCATGCGCGCGTAGGCGATCAGAATGCGTTCCAGGCCGTCCAGCACCAGGAGATACGGCTCGGCGTTAAGAATTTGCAGGAGCATATCCTCGCGCTGACCGGGTTTGGTATTTTTTTCGATGTCCTCGCGCGCCCGCTTGCTGACGTAGGCCAGCGCCCGAATGATAAAGTTCTCGAAATGGGCGTCGCTCTCATAAAAACTCCACCACAGGCGTCCGACCAGCGGTTTCATCTCGTGCGGGGCGATGTCGTTGAACCATTTCCAGGTGACGGCGCTCTTGCCCATGCCCCCAATCGCGACAAAATTCAAAATTCGCGCCTGATAGACGGCTGAGTCGGATTTGGCGACCCAATCAGTCATGAGATTAATTTCATTTTGCCTGCCGTAAAGCTGCGAGGTTTGCAGCAGCGTATAGGGGTGGGCGATGTAGACTTCGGGCGGCTGTGGGATGTCACTGACGTAATGGATTTGGGCGGCTGGCTCAGATTGCGGACGATATGTAGCGAGACTTGCGATAACCTGTTCGCGCAATTCATCGGCTGACTTAAAAAACATCGCGACATAATTTTTCAAAAGTTCATTTTTGAGATTCAGTAATTTCGATGCGCCTTCAGGATTTTTCTCCATATCCACGCCGGAGACTGGCACCGTCTCATCAATCACGAAAATGAGTCGCGGAATATCGCGTTCGACAGCGCGCCTATATTCCAGTTCCGTCACAGAAAGCCGATTCGGGTTTTTGGTAGGGCTTTCTAGGATCGTACCGTAGCGGTGTGCAAAAATTCCCACGTAGATTTCAGCTTCATCGACCATCGCCAGAGAGGTATCGATGGCATCTTCACTTTTCGCAGATAGATTCTCCATGCCGATTGGGTGCATTCCCATGCGCAAAATAGCCTTAATCGCCTGCTCACGGTGTTTGGGCAAATCAAGCGCGGTGCTGCTAATCATCACGTCAATGCGGTCAGCCATCTTGTCCCCTCAAACAATAATTTATGTGTATTGCACATTCTTATTGTACATAAAAAAATAAGGACGCATTCATATGATACGCCCCTAAATTTGCGGTGTTCTATGAGGGGTGCCTACGTCAGCGGCACCATATGGATGATGGTCACGCCGCCGCCACCCTCGCTGGGCATAGCCTCGCTGACTTTGGAAACCAGCGGGTGTGCCTCCACGCGCTCACGGACGGCTTTTTTCAGCGCGCCTGTCCCCTTGCCGTGAATAATCCGCGCAAAGGGCAGGCCGGAGGTATAGGCCGCGTCGAGATAGGTTTCTAAACGCTTGAGCGCATCTTCGACCCGTTCGCCGCGCAGATCGAGTTCTAGGCCGGGGCTTTTACCCTTCGGGACAAGTGGGTCGGGCGATTTTTCATATTCGCGCTTGTGACCACGCTTCATCTCGCGCTTTTCGCTCTTGCTGCGGTGGCTCACTTCATTCATCCCGGCGCGCACCCGCAGCGATCCCACCTGGATGACGGCTTCCGTCGCGTCGAGTTCGACAATCGTGCCTTCCGCGTTCAGCGTTTGCAGCCAGACGGTATCGCCCAGGCGCGGCGTCCATTCGCTGCTTTCGGGCATCTCGACGGCGTTCTGCACCGGAGTCTGAATTTCGGCGTTCATTTTTCCGGCGGCTTCCTGCACCGCCTTCAGCGCTTCCAGCGGCAGCGATGCGGTGCGCATTTCGTTGCGCAGACGCTTGATCTCACGCTGAAATTCTTTGAGTTCATTTTCAGCCTGACGCCGTGCCGCCGCGATCACGTCCCGGCGCTCATCTTCAATTTTGTCCAGGCGCGATTCAAGATCGGCGCGGTTTTCCTCGGCATCTTGCAGCGTGGCGCTGATCGCCAATTCACGCTTGCGAATATCCTCGCGTGTCCGCTGAATCTCGTCGAGCAGGTCGTCGGCGACCAAATCTTCCGTCGTGACCATGCTGCGGGCGGCTTCAATAATTTCATCGTCCAGCCCCAGCCGTTTGGCAATCGCCAGGGCATTCGAACGCCCCGGTAGGCCAACGATCAAGCGATAAGTCGGGCGCAGCGTTTCCAGATCAAATTCGACGCTGGCATTGCGCACACCAGGGGTCTCGACGCCGTAGACTTTTAATTCAGGATGGTGCGTGGTGACGATGGTCGTCACGCGGCGTTCCAGCAGATAATTCAGCAGCGCCCGCGCCAGCGCCGAGCCTTCAGCCGGGTCTGTGCCCGCGCCCACTTCGTCTAGCAGGACGAGGGATCGGGCGTTGACTTCGCGTAAAATTTGGATGGTGTTGGTCATGTGGGCGGAGAAGGTACTGAGGGACTGCTCGATGCTCTGTTCGTCGCCGATGTCGGCGTAGATGCCTTCAAAAACGCTGAGTTTCGCGTCCTCACAGGGGAGATGCAGGCCGCATTGCGCCATCATCGACATCAGACCAAGCGTCTTCAGCGAGACGGTTTTGCCGCCTGTGTTCGGGCCAGTGATGACCAGCACCCAGGTATTCGTGTCCATCTCCAGGTCAATCGGCACGACGCTTCCGCTCAAAAGAGGATGTCGCGCGCCTTGCAGATAAACCGTGCTGCCCGGTTTTTCCGGCGTCGGGTGGAACGGCAGCAGCACCGGCTCTATCGCGTTGAGCAGGTCGGCGTAGCGCGCTTTCGCCAGCACCAGATCGACATAGGCCAGCACTTCGACAGTGCGGACAATGTATTCTGATTCGCGCCCGACCATTTCCGTCAGCGCCAGCAGAATACGCCGAATTTCTTTTTCTTCTTCAAGCTGCAATTCGCGCCACTCGTTATTGAGTTCCACCGTCGCCAACGGCTCGATGAAAAGCGTTGCGCCGCTGGAGGACGAATCATGGACAATACCGGGGATGCGTCCCTTAAATTCCGACTTGAGCGGGATCACGTAGCGTCCATTGCGCGTGGTGATGAGCGCTTCCTGCAAAAATTGAGCGTTGTTGCTGTTGGTGATGATGCGGTTCAGGCGAGTCATCAATTTATCAAAGCTGATTTTTAAGTCTCGCCGGATGATCGCTAATCGCGGGCTGGCGTTGTCCTGAATTTCGCCATTGTCGTTCAGTACGCGCGCGATTTCTTCCTGCAAAGCGGTGCATTCTTCCGCCTCATTGATAATGTCTGCCAGCAGCGGATACTGCCCTTTCATACGGCCTATCGTCCGCATTAACGTGGTCGCTCGGCGCAGCGTATAACGGATGTCGAGCAGGGTTTGCGCCTCGATCATAATGCCGCGCGTGGCTTGAATCGCGGCTTCACGCACATCACGCGCGCCGCCCATTGTCACATTCTGTTTATTCTGAAACAGCAAACGGGCTTCCGCCGTTTCGCGCTGCCAGCTTTTGGCTTCTTCAAGGTTGTTCGTCGGGAACATTTCACGCGCGAGATCGGCACCAGCAGAAAACGTACATTGTTCCGCGAGTCGTTCCAGCACCTTATGAAGTTCAAGGATACGGGCTGATTTTTCGTTCATAACTCATCAAATTCCAGAGCTTACAGTATAGCTTTCTAAATCCGTGTCAGTATAATTCACGCACTCATATTTTTCAATCATCAATGGTTGAAAGTGGGTCATATCGGTTTTCTAGGGGTTATAGTACCACTTCAGAGTTCACCCTTTACCCGCATGGTATAATGAGGCTCGTAAATGGGAGCAATGCGAGAAACCCATGAAATATCTGATGACACTCATTTTATCGACCAGCCTGGGGTTGACCAGCGCGGTTTTCGCGCAGGATTCAGACCTGACGGCTACTGCTTACCAGACAATCAATGTGCGCAGCGGCCCAGGTACACAATACGAAATCGTGGGCCAAATCCCTCAAGGGGACAGCGTACAGGTTAACGGGCGCGACAGCAACGAGACACGTTGGCTGCGCGTAACCTTAGAGGACGAAATTTTGGGATGGGTCGCGCTGTTTTCAGTCACCCTGGAAGGCAGCGCTGATGATTTGCCCATTATCAGCGGGACAGATTCGAGCGAAGGTGAAACTTCTGGTGACGCGGCAGTGATGGTCGTCGCCTTTGGGCGTGTCAATGTGCGCAGCGGCCCCAGCATCACTTACGATGTGATCGGCCAGTTGGACGCCGACGACGAGGCAGAAGCTTTCGCCCGCAGCAATATGCAAAATGATTGGCTGTATGTGGAAACTGAGGATTTACAAGGCTGGGTTGCCTATTTCACCGTGACCATTACGGGTGATCTGGACAGCCTTCCTATCCGCGTACCCGATGGCAGCGGCGACGAACTGGTCCCACCATCCACGCTCGTGCCAACCCGTTACAACGTCCATCTGCGGATCGCGCCGACACTCAATTCAACCATTTCTGGAATTGTGCCGTTCGACAGCCCAACAACGCCGATTGCACGAACCGACGATCAGCGGTGGATTTATGTCGTGTACGAGGGTCTGGAAGGGTGGGGAATGGCGGAGCTGTTCGAAATTTCTGAGGAACAAATCGATAGTTTGCCCATTTACAGCCTCCGCGCAACCCCTACTCGGCAGCCGCAAAATCCAGTTGAAGCGACCCCAGAGTCGGCTGGTCGTTAACCGAGAACAGACAATGTGATCGGGATGCCTTCTCCAGCGATCAATAGATTCAACAAATTTTTGATCTCAGCGTTCAGCCAGGAGGCATCCTCATCACCCACAGCTTATTTTCCAGGCAGCAAGTCTCGCCACGTAAAATGCAGTAGTGGTTTTGAAACTACCCCAGCGATTATAATTGAAAATAGATCGATTCATGGAACGAGGATACGCACATGGCATCAGCTTTATTAGAAGGCTTGAATCCGGAACAGCGTGAGGCGGTTACGGCAGGTGACGGGCCAGTCATTGTGTATGCCGGGCCGGGCAGCGGCAAAACCCGCGTCCTGACTCACCGTTTAGCGTATCTGGTCGGCGAATTGGGCATTTACCCCGGCAGCATCATGGCGGTGACGTTCACCAACAAGGCTGCCAGCGAAATGCGGGAACGCGCCGAAGGGCTTCTCAGCGGACGGCTCAAAGGGTTGCAGATTGGCACATTTCATGCCATTTGCGCGCGGCTGCTGCGTCGCGAGGCCAACCACACGCCTTACCGCTCCGATTACCTGATCTACGACACCGACGATCAGATTTCGGTGATAAATCAAGCGTTCGTCAACCTGAATATCGATCCCAAGCGTTTCAGCGCGCGCAATATTTTGAATCAGATTTCCAACGCCAAAAACGAGCTAATCACGCCGGATAAATATCGAGCCGTCAATTATTTCGGCGAAGTCGTCGCGCGGGTGTACACGGCCTATCAGGGGCTTCTGCTTGCCAGCAGCGCAATGGATTTTGACGATCTGCTGATGCAAACCGTTTTGCTGCTGCGGGAAAACGCCGAGGTGCGCGAAAAATATCAGCGCCTTTATGAGTACATCCTGGTTGATGAATTTCAGGATACCAACATGGCTCAGTATGAGTTGGTGCAACTTCTCGGTCAGCCGCAGAACAACATTTTTGTGGTCGGCGATGAAGATCAGGGCATTTACGCTTTCCGAGGCGCGGATTATCGCAATGTGATGCAGTTCAGGCGCGATTACCCGGACGCAAAAATGATTGTCCTGGCACAGAATTATCGCTCGACGCAGATCGTGCTGGATGTCGCGCGGTCTGTGATTGACAAAAATCAGCATCGTGTCCAGAAAGATTTGTTCACCGAGCGCAAGGGCGGCGTCAAAGTCAACGTCTACGAGGCTTATGACGAAAAAGAAGAAAGCCAGTATATCGCGCAAAAAATCAATGAGTTCAAGCGCAATCGGATGCTCGATTATAAAGATTTCGCGATCATGTACCGCACCAACGCGCAGTCACGAGCGCTGGAAGAAACATTTGTAGACGAAAATATTCCCTACATTCTGATCGGCGGCGTCGGCTTCTATAAGCGGCGTGAAATTCGCGATTTGCTGGCCTATCTGCGGCTGATTCACAACCCGGATGATGTCGTCAGTTTTAACCGCGTCATCAATGTACCCCGGCGCGGCATCGGCGATAAATCATTAGCAACCTTCCAATCCTGGGCAGCTCACGAGCGCATGACCTATGCCGAAGCGTTGAGTGCGCTTGCCGATGGCGCAGAATCGCCATTAGCAGGGCGCGCCAGTAAACCGTTGGTGGAATTTGCGACGATGATTCGGGATTGGCGCAAGGTTGCCGACTCCGGGCGGCTGGTCGATCTCTTTGATGACATGATGATTCGCCTGAAATATCGCTTCTATCTGCGCGAGATCAGCGATACGCCGGAGCAGTTGGTCGAACGCGAGGAAAACCTGAACGCGCTGCGTGGGCGTTTGCAAACCAGCCAGGAAGATGGCGACTCGTTAAGCGATTTTCTCACAGAAGCAGCGCTAGTCGCGGACATCGACACCGCACCGGATAACCGCAATGCCGTGACAATGCTCACACTGCACGCGGCAAAGGGGTTAGAATTTCCAGTCGTTTTCATCACAGGCGTCGAAGATGGCCTGCTGCCGCACAGCCGCTCACTGGATGAGCCAGAAGAAATGGCCGAGGAACGCCGCCTGATGTACGTCGGCATCACCCGCGCCAAAGATCGCCTGTATCTGACCTATGCTTTCCGCCGTTCGCTCTTTGGCAACAGCGACACCAGCCTGCCCTCGCGCTTCCTGGCAGATATTCCCAAAGACCTGACCGAAGGCGCTGTTTCCAGCCGCAGCAGCCATCAGCGCGACAGTTTTAACTATCAGCGCGAGACGACCTGGGAGCAAACGGGGACATTCGGCAGCGGCAGACGCTCAAAAGTCATCCCGTTCGACAACAAGCCGAAAGCGAAATTTCGCACAGGGATGCGCGTCCGTCACGCCAAATTTGGCGAGGGTGTGGTGGTGGAAAGCCAGCAGCGCGGCGATGACGAGGAAGTCACAATTTCATTTAAGACGTTTGGAATCAAGCGGCTGGCAGCGAGTTTTGCCAATTTGACGATTCTGTAACTACTAACCATTGGTGCTAGTTGCTTTCTGAACCCTTTTGACCCCACCCTAACCCAGTAGCACCATTGGTTACTAGGGTTTCAGCATCGCCTGTACAGCGCGGACAACTGCGGCTGGGCCGGGCAGCGGGTCTAACCAGACCGTCGGCACACGCAAGACAAACTGCGGTAGAAGCGGTGTGCGGTAATTTCCGTCACTATCCGCTTTGTGCATTTGATAACGGCCATTCTCATCACGTCGATAAAATAGGGCATCTTTTCGCATCGGGTCAAAAATCCAATATTCGCCTACTCCTCCCGACTCATATTCCGTTAATTTCGCCTCATAATCGCGCTCGATACTGGTCGGAGAAACGATTTCGATGCAAATATCAGCAGGGCCATTCATATAGGTAGACGTGTATTCATTCGGGTTGGATTTCAAAATAACTTGAATATCCGGCTCACGCGCCACATCAATATCGGGCAGTTTCATCACGAATGGATCACGCCGAACAAATCCAATGGGGTTAATTTCAAAATACGCTTCTAAAAGCACAGCCAGATACATCGAAATAACATCGTGGCGATCGTGAATCGGCGACATTTTGATAACCGTTCCCTTGACCCATTCGTAAAAATCGGCAGCATAGTTTTCCAGATAATCCTCAAATGAGACGCCAGTTGCGACGACTGGGCTTGGCGATGCAATAATTTGCTCAACCATTGGTATTTCCTCTGCTCAACTTAAGTCGATTATATCGCAAACCATATCTGAGTTGATTAATCGTTTTTCTTAGCTTCTTCATGGCGATCAGTATTTTTCTGCTTTGCGACAGAACTTCCAAAGCTCATGGCAAGTTGAACAATACAGGCAAAAACAAAGCCGATTAGAACAATAACTAAACCAATGGGTGCGGCGATTTGCATGAGTAATGAATCCGCGTTTTGGTTGTCGATAACTACGTAGAGTTGCGGAAGCAACACGAATGCTCCCCCAAAGCTACAAGCAAAACTGAAGATCGAACCAGCAACACCTGTTAGATTAACAGTACCAAGTGGTCTACCTCCCATACCACCTCCGATTCCTAGACCTATTTGCTTGCGTAAAAGCCCGATTATCCCATATATCAACAAAGCAAAACCCACCACAATGTTAAAAATCGGATCCATTTTCTTATGGCTCGCGCTTAAATAAATTCCTATTCCAATCATATATCCATCATGTATAATGCGCGCTGTTTACGCCCCGTCCAAAGCGGGGTTATTTGCATGAGGAACAAAACATGAGTGACACCATAAACGACGGAAAAGTTGTCAGCCTCGCCTATGTGCTGACAGTTGATGGTCAGGAAGTCAGCCGGACGGACAGCAACGACCCGTTGGAATATCTGCACGGCGCGCAAAATATTATCCCCGGCCTGGAAGCGGCGCTCACAGGCAAAAGAGTGGGCGATAAAATCAACGTTACGCTGAACCCCAGCGATGCCTACGGCGACTATGACGAAGAAGAAGTCGAAGAAATTGACCGCAGCGAGATGCCAGAAGCCGAAGCGCTCGAAGAAGGCATGTTGGTCGAGGTTGAGGACGAGGACGGCTATACCTATGTCGCCACCGTCACCCAGATCACCGACGAC